>ODAI010727371.1_pt1 | contig 34507 bp, 29 predicted proteins | sample 1539321 | NCBI WGS metagenome assembly ODAI01 (sample SAMN02144231, study PRJEB22623) | gut metagenome | biome: sheep rumen | host: Ovis aries | place: New Zealand
ATCAAAACTGCTATTTATAATAAGCAGAAAATTAAAAATTGAATTTATGAAGGAGAAAATGTATGAATGAGATATATAGCAGATTAGCAGCAATTATTGAGGATGTGGCTGACATTCCTCAGGATGACTTCAACGAGGACAGCTCTCTTATGATGGATTTGGATTTAGCTTCATTAGAGATTATGGCTATTATCGCCAAAATCGAAAAGGAGTTTTCCATTAAATTCACTGAAGATGAATTATTATCTGTAGAAACATTAAGAGATGCAGTTGAGGTTATTTCAGCTAAATAATCTGTTTGTATATAGTTATTAGGTTTTATTGAAAGGAATGAGAAATGTTTAAGTTTTTAGAAGCACTTGAGAAGTATAAAAATGAGTGCGCCTTTGCCTTCTTAGATGGTGAAAACAAAGTAGAAGTTAGCTTTGAAAAGTACTATTCAGATGTTAAGAAATGTGCCTATAATATGGAATCTATTATGGGACCATTAGACGGTAAGCATGTCGCTGTAATCGGTCTGAACAGCTACGAATATGTAGTAGTTATTTGTGCTCTTATGTTCAGTAGAGCAGTGTTGATTCCACTTAACTTCCGTGAGACACAGGATAATCTTGAGTTCGCAGTTAACCATGCTGAGGTTGAATATTTAATATCAGATGCATCAAAGGATTACGATTTTGGTTCTCATGTTAAGAACCTTAAATATGCAGATATCCTTGGTGGTGAAAACGAAAAGGAACTTACAGACTTTACCGAAGAAGAAGCAGACAAGCTATTTATGATAGTTTTCACATCTGGAACAACAAGTTTGTCAAAGGGTGTAGCTCTTTCTATTGGCAACATTTTCAAAGAAGAAAAAATTGCATTGCCTGAGAAGTATTCTCATGGTTTTAAGGCTGTTCCAGGTTTTAGAGTATACACTAATTTCCCATTCTATCACATCGGTGGTCTTCTAGCTTGGGTTACATGGGCAGAGCATGGCTGTACAATGGTTCAGAGTGCAAATCCTATGAATGTATTAGAGGATTTGTTACATCAGGAAATCGATTATGCATGTGTTATTCCAGCCACTGTTAAGCTTTGGTTAAAGCAGATTAGACGTGGTAATATGGATAGACTTGGAAATGTTAAAATCATTACAACAGCAGGTGCTCCTGTAAGTGTTGATGATGTTAAGGAAATCCAGTCTCATGGCATTGCATTTGGTCAGTATTACGGAATGACCGAATGTGGTGGAAATATTACATTCAACTTTGATATGGAAAACCACATCGCATCTGTTGGCCGTTGTTATGATGACGGTTCAGTAGAAATCATCGATGGCGAAATCTGTGCACGTTACTGGGGCAACATGATGGGCTATTACAAGGACGAGGAAGAGACTGCAAAGGTACTTAAGGACGGCCTTGTTTATACAGGCGATTTGGGATATGTAGATGACGAAGGATATGTTTTCATCACAGGAAGAAAGAAGAACCTTATTATTCTTTCAGGCGGTGAAAATGTTAGCCCGGAAGAGCTTGAAAGATATTTACAGAAAAATGAAAATGTAAAAGAGTGCCTGGTATACGAAGACAACGACAGAATTGCAGCAGGCATCTTTTGCGATGAAGCATGTCAGGAAGAAATCCAGACATACGTTAACGAATTAAATAAAACTTTACCTATCTACAAGAGAATTTACAAGCTCGAATTCCAAAATCATGAATTTGAGAAGACTGCTCTTGGTAAGTTGAAGAGATAGATTTGATTAAAACCACCTCTTGATGATGCTCAGATTGCATTAGAAGATAGGACTTATAATAATTTTACATTGAATGTGACCTTTCCTCATGCATCGGTTTTATTCCTTAGAAGTAAGGAGGATATGCCAAAAGAAATGAATGTAAACATTAATACGCCAGGTGGAAGTTGTTCATATCCTGTTAAGGTGGTGCGTGTAAATGATTACAGTTTAGATGATATTTTTGAAAAGAAATTGTATTTTTTACTTCCGTTTTATCTTTTTACCAAAGAGAAAGAATTACCAGAAATGGAATGTGATATCAGTAAGGCAGATAATCTTATCAGAGAGTATGAAAACATGCTGATACGTATAGATAAATTGGTAGAAAACAATGACTTGTCAGTATATTCGCGAGGTGTTATTATAAAATTAATCCTAGAGGTGAATGAAAAACTCACAAATAAATATAAGAATGTAAATCAGAGAGTAGGTGATTGCATGGGTGGAAAAGTATTAGATTTAGATATTATTAAGGCACATGATGCAGGAAAAAGTGAGGGCTATGCAGAAGGACGCGCAGAAGGCATTGAAGAAGATAGTATTATTCATATACGCAATATAATGAGTAACTTAAAGCTAACAGCAGAGCAGGCAATGGAGGCTCTTGGGATAGCTAAGAGTGATTATAACAAATATATAAATATGTTATAGAACATATGGGGAGCGCCTTTGAGGCGCTCTTGTTATTAAAAATCCCAGCCGACCAAAGAGGAACATTCCATGAAAAGATAAATCGAGAATAGATGAAATTTATTAACCACCTCTGGCAAGGTGGTTTTTGTTATTTTGTGAGTAACTGTGAGGCATAAATTGATAATCGTTTAATTTGTTCATTATCACAGGAACTCAATGATTTAATTAAAGCGAAAAGTTCTGGATTAATGTTCTTGTCTACAATGATTTTATCTGAAGAAATATCATCAGTTTTTCCAGTAAGGTAATCCACAGATGTTCCAAAGCACTGTGCGATAACTTCAAGTGTTTGCATAGATGGTGTGCGCTGCCCATATTCGTACCTGCAGTATCCTATACTAGATAAATTTAATCTTCTGGCTGCTTCAGCCTTAGTAATTCCAAGGTGATTACGTGCTGCAATGATTCTTTCTGAAATTATGTTTTCTGACATAACTATACTCCTAAATAATTAATTATTGAAATTAACCAATGGATAATATATAATTCAATCTATCCAATGGTTATAATACATGAAATTATGTATTCTTTCAAGAAAAATATGTTTTTATAATCAGGGAAATAATGTTATAGAGGAAAGAAAAATGGGAGCAGTCAAGGCAACAGTAAAAGACAGTTTATTTACCCACATGTTTGGAGATGAAAATAAGGAGTATCTATTAAAATTATATCAGGCACTACATCCTGAAGATTTAGAAACTGGTGTAGATAATTTAAAAGTCATATCAATTGAGAATGCACTATCGAATGATATTTATAATGATTTGGGATTTATCGCTAATGATAGATTGGTCGTGCTTGTAGAGGCACAGAGCACATGGAGTGTGAATATATTGGTTCGCCTTCTTCTGTATTTGGCAAAGACCTACCAAACATATATATTTAGTAATAAGGAATTGAAAGCAAGACTTTATACAGAAAGTAAGATAAATCTTCCAAAGGCTGAAATGTATGTCTTATATGCAGGAAAGAAGGATGGCAAGCGTAGTGAATTATCATTGAAAGATGAATTTTTTGGTTCAGATGGAAATGTAGATTTAAAAGCAAAAATCATATTTGCGGATGAGGAAAGAGATGACATAATTGGTGAATACTTGGCTTTTTGCACTATTTTAAAAGAGCAGGTTCTGCTGTATAATGGAGATAAGCAAAAAGCAATACAGTCTACAATTAGTATCTGTATTGAGCAAGGAAAATTGGTGAGATACCTTTCTGAACACAGGAGGGAGGTAGAAGATTATATGTTTGCATTATTAAGTGATGAAGAGTTGAAGGAAGCCTACGGGGATTATAGACACGAGCAAGGGCTAGAACAAGGATTAGAACAAGGATTAGAACAAGGGCTAGAGCAAGGCCTTAAAACACTGATAGGATATATGAAAAAAGAGGGATTGGAATTAAAATCTGTAATTGAAAAGATAAGGGAAACAGAATTGTATAAAAATGTTTCTCAAGTGGATATTGAAAACATATACAAACAAAATTAGAAAAACAATTAAAAGGGTGTCCGTGTGGACGCCCTTTATTATTGGGGGGATTTGTAAGCTAGGCGTACCGATATGGTGTAGCCTAGCTTTTAAATTTTAGATAGACATTTGGATAGATAAGTGTCATATTAGAAGTCGTGGAATTTATAACCCAAAATATATAAAAGGGAGGAAAAATATGAAGGGTTTAAAACGAGGAATGCTGACATTGGCTACAGTAACAGGCATAGCTATGCTTACATCTGTACAAGTAGATGCAGCAGATATTAATGAAAACAAGGAAAATTATGAAAGGCTTTTGAGACCAATATTTGACGGCGAATGGTATGCTTCAAATTATCCAGATGTTGTGAAAGTATATGGCACGGATGACGATGCTTTATTTGATCATTTTATGACATTTGGAATAACTGAAGGTCGCGATATTAATGCTGTCTTCGATGTGGAAAAGTATAAGGAAGCAAATCCTGACCTTGCAGAGCAATTTGGTGATGATTACGCAGCTTATTATGAACATTATGTTACATACGGTAAGGCTGAGCAGAGACCTTTGCAGATTGAGGGTAATAATTCAAGTGATGACTATATGTTGCTTAATGAACAAAAAAGCAATGATTCATTGGATGATGAACTTGAAGCATATATGGAATATCAACGTCTTGCTCGTGAAAAAGGTATAGAAAAATTCATAGATAATCAAAAGAAAAAGAACGTGGAATTTTATGATGAATGTAATAAGGTAAGAGATTACTTAAAAACACAACCAGATATAGATATATCTGGTGAAGTACATTTTGACCAAAAGACATTTGATTCTTATTTGGCAGAGTATAAGGCAAAAATAGTAGATTTTGATAATGCTTATAATGCGTATAAAGAGTATGCTGAAACGAATCTATATGATTTGAATGATGTAAAGAACCAAATTGGAGCGGCAAAGCAGGATGGTGCTAGTAAAGAACAAATTGAGCATGCAAAACAGGCTGCAGAAAATACATATAATAGTATAGTTATTAAACGTGATATGCTAAATAAATCTATAAATAAAATGGATGCAACTTCTTATAGCGGAAGTAAGCTTAGTTCAATGATGTACGATAATCATAAAAACATCACAGATGCTGTACAAGGTAGTATCTATTGGACATATCTTCCTGAATTTGATGAGTATGCAAATAAAACGGAGATATTAAATGAATTAGATGTATTATTGAGTTTATATGATGAATCATCCTTTTGGGATTTGGAGAAAATGCATACATACCTTCAAGATGTAGATCCTGAATCTAAGGATTTTAAATATATAGACGATCTTTCTGAATCCTTGGCACATTGGGGAAGTGGGTACAGCAGAGCTAGAAACGATATGTTTGAAGAAGGATTAAGAATCTCCTACGATAATGCAAAAGGATATATAACAGGCCTATATGACACTTATAATGAATATGGCGCTATAATAGAAAAGTATTCGGATAGAGCAAAAGAGGATAGAATGGCGTTTGAGTCATTATCTGAGACCAAAGCGCTGGTTAAACTCCGCGATGATTTTTCTACTCAATTAGATGAGTGTGTTGCTGACTCTTATAAAAGAAGCGAAGAAAAATCTAAAGTTGTTGCTGAAGTAAATGAATATTGTGGTGGCTTTATAGAAAAGTATTACAGACATAACATTTCAGAAGAAGATGAAAAATTTGTATCATCGCATAATGCCGATTTACATACAAAAAAGAAAGAATTGGAACAATTACTTTCAAAAAATTCGTCGGAATTAGATATGGCTACTTTCCTTAAGAATGAAGCAGATTCGCTAGTATATAGCGAGAGTGGAGAAAATACGGATCCAGAAACACCGGGAGAAGTAGTAAATCCAGAAGACCCAGGAACATCAGGAGAAGTAGTAAACCCAGAAGACCCAGGAACATCAGGAGAAGTAGTAAATCCAGAGGATCCAGGAACACCAGGAGAAGTAGTAAATCCAGAAGACCCAGGAACACCAGGTGAAGTAGTAAATCCAGAAGACCCAGGAACATCGGGAGAAGTAGTAAATCCAGAGAACCCAGGAACATCAGGTGAGGTAGTGAATCCGGAGAACCCAGGAACATCAGGTGAGGTAGTAAATCCCGAAAAACCAGGAAAACCAAGTGTGACTATTTCGGTGAATGGTAATATTACAATAACGGTAGTGGATGAACACACAATAAGTATTGATTTCGATGGGCATATAGAGGCTAAATGTGCGGGATAATGTACATATAGTTTTATAAATTTAGCAGTAGGCATATGAGCCTGCTGCTTTTTATTTATGACGAAAAGAATTAGGAAGAATGTATAAAAAAAGATTACAACTCTTACTCAGATATAGGTGGCTAGTCCATTTTATACATATTATGAAAAAATTGTGAAAAGTTACATATATTTAAACAAAAAATGTCAGTATTTTTAACCTTGTGTCAATTGTCAGCGTGAAAGCAATAATGTATACTTTTGCAAGATGGCCATTTATGGGCATTTAATTATCAGTTAAAGGGAGTCAGTAATGAGAGTTCTTATAGTTAATAAGTTTTTGTATCCAAATGGTGGATCCGAAACTTATATCTTTAAACTTGGAGAAGCCCTACAAGCTAAGGGACATGAAGTTCAATACTTCGTAATGGAACATGAAGGTAGATGTGTAGGTAATGCGGTAAACGCTTATACATCAGACATGGACTTTCATGACGCAAGTAAGTTAGAAAAGCTTACATATCCATTAAAAACAATTTATTCAAAAGAAGCTAGACAAAAAATTAGATTAGTATTAGATGATTTTAAGCCGGATGTTGTACATTTGAACAATTTTAATTATCAGCTTACACCATCTATGATTCTTGAGATTGTTAAATGGAGAAAGCAAACTGGACATGCATGTAAGATTGTATTTACAGCGCATGATTATCAACTGGTTTGTCCTAACCATATGTGTAACAATCCTAATACACATGAGAATTGTGAGAAATGTTTATCAGGTAAGTTTATTAATTGTACAAAAGGAAAATGTATACATGGAAGCACAGCTAAGAGCTTCATTGGTACATTAGAAGCAACATTTTGGAAGCTTAAAGGTACATATAAATATATTGATACATTTATTTGCTGTAGTCAGTTCATGAAGAGTAAGCTTGATGCTAACCCTCTTTTTGCACCTAAGACTATTGCAATACATAACTTTATCGAATCTATTCCTTGGGTAGAATCAGAAAAGGAAGATTATGTGCTTTATTTTGGAAGATATTCCGAAGAAAAAGGAATTCGTACTTTAATAGAAGCTGCTAAGAGAATGCCTGAGGTTAATTTCATTTTTGCTGGAAAAGGTCCTTTGGAAGATTTACTAAAGGGAATAGAGAATATTAAAAATGTAGGATTCCAGAGTGGTGACGATTTAGCAAATCTTATTCGTAAGGCTAAAATGTCTGTTTATTCATCAGAGTGGTACGAGAATTGCCCATTCTCTGTAATGGAATCACAGATGTATGGTACACCAGTTATCGGTGCAAATATTGGTGGTATTCCAGAACTAATCCAGGTAGGTAAAACTGGTCTTTTATACGAAAGTGGAGATGTGGAACAGCTTTGTGATGCAATTCATAGCATATGGCAGGATGATGTTAAAGCACAGGCTATGCATGATGCATGCAAGGAATTGAGCTTTGATACTATTGATGAGTATTTGGAGAAGATACTGAACATATATAAGGGCTAAGTATAATGATTGTTACTTACGTTTGCATGCTGATTCTTGTCTGCAGCTTAGGGTTTTCATGTTTATATAAGGCAACTGCAGTTGATAGAAATAATGATTTCTTTGGCATTACAAGCACCTCAGCTTTGAGAGGGTTTTGGTGTATAATCATTGTTCTTGTACATGTTCCTCAAAACTACGGAAATCGGATACAAGATTTAATTGGTAGTTTCGCCTATATTGGTGTTACTTTTTTCTTTATGACATCTGGATATGGCTTGAGACTTGGTGTGAGAAAAGAGAAATCAATAAATAATTTTTGGAGAAAACGATTACCAAAGATTTTAGTACCGATGATATTTGTCAATATAGTTGATTTTATAGTTGTTGGTTTTATATCCGGCTCGTATGAATTATCAAGACTTGTTAGATTTGACCGATGGGTTCAGTGGCTACTTGTGTGCTATATTGTAGTATGGCTATTTTACCGTTTTAATATAATGAAGGAATATAAAGATGGTGGGATTATTGCTGTATTAGTATTGTTTAGTCTCTGTATTTTCTTTTTAGGGGACAAGATACAAGTTACAACATGGACCACTGAAATTTATGGCTTCATCTGGGGAATAGTATTAGCTACAAAAAAATATGAAATAGAGAATAAGTTGTACCCAAATTGGAAAATAAAGGCAACTGTACTATTTATAGTATCATTAATGCTTGGGCTACTATATATAAAATATAAACATGTATTCTTCTTTGGAGGATATTTGTTAAAGATTATTTTAGGCCTAGTGATGTTGACATTCATTTTGCAGCTTACAACAAGGGTGCGGATTGGGAATCCAATCATATTGTTTTTAGGGAAAATATCATATGAAATATATTTGATTCATGGTATTGCCTTTTACATTATAGAAAAAATGTTTCCGGAAATGTGTTCTGGAATGTTTATATTAACTTCGATTATTTTGACTATTGGTATATCTGTGATTGTGTACTGGCTGTCAGATAATAGTAATAGATGTTATTTGGTTTATAAAGGAGAAAAGAAATGGCAGAGAAAAAATTAAACGGAACCGTAATTGTAACTTACAGATGTAACGCACGTTGCTCAATGTGCAATAGATATAAGGCACCATCTAAGCCTGAGGAAGAAATCTCAATTGAGACAATTAAGAAGCTTCCTAAGATGTATTTCACAAACATCACAGGTGGTGAGCCTTTCATCAGAACAGATATCAAGGATATCGTTCGTGAGCTTTATAAGAAGTCAGATCGTATTGTAATTTCTACAAACGGTTTCTTCACAGATAGAATTGTAGACCTTTGCAAGGAATTCCCACAGATTGGTATTCGTATCTCTATCGAAGGTCTTGAGAATACTAACAACGAAATCAGAGGTCTTGAGAATGGTTACCAGAGAGGATATCAGACACTTAAGACTCTTCGTGAAATGGGTATGAAGGATGTTGGATTTGGTATGACAGTTCAGGATAAGAACGCTCCTGATCTTGTACCTCTTTACAAGCTTTCAGATGAGATGGGAATGGAGTTCGCAACAGCTTCACTTCACAACAGTTTCTATTTCGTAGAAGCAAAGAACATTATTAAGGATCGTCCAATGGTAGCTCAGAACTTCGAGAATCTTGTTAACGAGCTTCTTGCAAGCAAGAGCCCTAAGAAGTGGTTTAGAGCATACTTCAACCACGGACTTATCAACTATATCTACGGCCAGAAGAGACTTCTTCCATGTGATATGTCATTCGATACTTTCTTCATCGATCCATATGGTGATGTAATGCCATGTAATGGTACAAAGGATAAAGAGGTTATGGGTAACCTTAACGAGCAGACATGGGATGAATTATGGAATTCACCAGAGGCTGAGCAGGTACGTTCAAAGGTTAGATGTTGTGATAGAGATTGCTGGATGATTGGTTCTGTTTCACCAGCAATGCATAAGTATATCTGGGTACCACTTTGGTGGGTAATTCGTCACAAGGCTAAGTTCTGGACAAAGAAGAAGTACAGCATGTATGAGAACAAGATTGTTCGCGACCTTCGTGATGGAAAGGTAACAAAGGAAGATCTTGATAAGTGCAGTACATGTGATATGTGTGCAACAGTAAATAATGGTCTTTCAGCTGCATCTATGGAACAGCTTAAGGATAAGACTGGTGAAGAAATTGTTGATGCTGATATCGCAGCACAGATGAACAAGTAATGAGGGAATAAAATGAAAATAGGTATATTAACATTCCATAGAGCAGTGAATTATGGCGCAGTATTGCAGGCATACGCATTAAATAGTGCAATTAAGAGTATGGGACATGAATGTGACATAATTGATTATAAATGCGATGAAATAGAAAAGACTGTTTCACCATTTGCAGGATTCTATAATGGTGATAATTTCATAAAAGCATTTGTACAATTGATTTTTCGCCTCAGAAAAAAAAGGGCATTTGATGGGTTTATGAAAAAATATATGTCGCTTTCAAATGAAGAATATACAAATAGTAGTATAAGAAAAGCAGATAATATGTATGATTGCTTTTTTACAGGTAGTGATCAAGTATGGAATTATGCATGTACTGATGGAGATGAAAACTTTTTTTTGAAATTTGTTTCAGATAACAAAAAGAAAAATTCATATGCTGCTAGTTTCGGGTTTGAGAAACGTCCAGACTATGATAAGTTTGATTATAATGAGTTATTAAATGGGTTTAATGCAATTTCAGTTAGAGAAGAAAGTGGAAAGCAGTTAATTGCTGGATATTTAAATAAGGATACTGAAGTTGTTGCTGACCCAACACTTCTATTAAGTGAAGCTGAATGGTCAAAACTAGTTGGAAAGAGACCAATTAAAGAGGATTATATATTTGTATATTATATTAGAGAGCCTAAGGAATTACTTGATTATGCTCAGAAGCTTGCGGATTTAACGGGTTGCAAAGTCGTTAATGCAAAAAAAAGTGTAGAATTCTTTAAGAATTGTTCTCCATCTGACTTTTTAGCATGGATTTATTACTCGAAGTATTTTGTAACTAATTCTTTTCATGGAACTGTTTTTTCTATTATTTTCAAAAAGAAATTTGCAATTGAGTTAGATAATGGAAAAAGCGTCAACAACAGATCAAAGGAATTGCTTGACCTGGTAAATATTTCAGGAAGAGATTTGGACATGGATAATATATCGTCTATAGACGATGACATTGACTATACTGTATCCGATGAGAAAATAAATGAGTTGAAGAATTACTCACTAGGATTTATAAAGAAGTGTATAGAAGATGTAATGTAACAAAAAGAGGATTTTGATTAATTATGAAAAAAATACTTTATATAACGAATATAGAAGTCCCATATAAAGTTAAATTTTTTAATCAATTGGCCGAAAAAGCTGATCTTACTGTACTTTATGAACGTAAAAAATCAGGGAATAGAAATGATACTTGGGCGAAAAGTGTTGAGATAAACTATAAAAAAGTATATCTCAATGGTTTAAACTTTAAAAATGAGAATTCTATATCGTTTGGAATTATTAGTTACATTAATGATAAGTCCTATGATGAGATTATTATTAGTTGTTTTAATAGTCCGATTCAGCTTTTTGCAATCATGTATATGAAGATTATGGGAATCAAATTTACATTGAGTTTTGATGGAGAGATTTTTATTGGCAAAAATGGGTTTAAGAATCATTTAAAGCGTTTTTTTATAAAAGGTGCTAATAAATATCTTGCGGCTGGAGAGGTATCTGCGCAACATATAAAAAATATTGTTGGAAATGCAGATGTTATCCCATACTATTTTAGCTCATACACCCAAAAAGAGCTTATTGAAAATGGGAAAAAAACTGTTAATCGAGAAAAATATGTTTTGGTAATCGGTCAATACTTTGATTATAAAGGGCTAGATATTGCAATTGAGGTGGCGAAAAAGAACCGTAATATAAAATATAAATTTATAGGCATGGGAAGTAGGACGGAAACATTTGTTAAGGAGCAGAAAGTTGATCTGATTCCTAATATAGAAATTGTACCATTTTTGCAGAAAGATGAGTTGATTAGAGAATATCAAAAAGCTGCGATGTTATTATTACCATCTAGGCAGGAATGCTGGGGACTTGTAATAAATGAAGCTGCTTCATTTGGAACACCAATAATATCAACTTGTGGTAGTGGTGCAGCTGTTGAATTTTTAAATCAGAAGTATCCACAGTATTTATATAATCCTACTGATATTGAGGGGATTTTTGAAGCAGTATGTAAAATGATTGATAATGATAATATTGCTTATTCTAATTATTTAATGGAAAAGGGACAGGAATATAGTATAGAAAGAATGTGCGAGGCTCATGTCAGAGCACTGGCACTGTAGAGTGATTAAACGGAGGGATTTCATTTGGAAAAATTGGTTTCAATTATACTTCCTATCTATAATGTGGAAAAGTATCTTGATAGATGTATGGATAGTGTAACAAATCAGACGTACAAAAATATAGAAATTATAATGGTTGATGACGGATCGACTGATTCTTGTCCGGCTAAGTGTGAAGAGTGGGCTAGAAAGGATTCTCGTGTTAATGTTATTCATAAAGAAAATGAAGGGTTAGGCGAGGCTAGAAATACTGGTTTGGAGAATGCTAATGGAGAATTCATTTTCTTTATTGATAGTGATGATTTTGTTAGCAATGATTTAGTCTCAAATTGTATAGCTAGTCAGATGGAAAGTAATGCAGACATAGTCTTGTATGGATTTTCTAGAATTGACCAAAATGGAAAAATATATAGTATGAATATTCCTAGTTCTGAAAAAAAACTATATTCATATGATGAAATTGGTAAAGAAATTCTTCCTGCTTTGATTGCCAGCAAAGGAAATACGGTATCTGGGCTTTGGATGAGTGCATGGGCATGTATGTATCGAAAGGCAAAGATAGATGCGATTGGATGGAGATTTGTTTCAGAAAGAGAAATTATAGCAGAAGATGTATACTCATTGCTTGAGCTTTATAGTGTAGTTGAGAATGTTTCTATTGTAGCTAAATCATTATATTACTATTGCGATAATGCAACTTCGTTAACTCATGTATTTAGAGAAGATAGAATAAAAAAAATCAATTATTTTTTGAGTGAATCTTTGAACAGGACTCAAAAATATAATTATAGTGAATTAATAGAAAGATGCATATGTTCTTTGTATTGTTCATTTTTAATTGCTGCATTTAAAATGATTGTTAATGATAATAACATGAAGTTTAATGTAAAACGTGAAAAGTTATTATCATGCTTATCTTCTAATGAATGTAGAATGGCCCTTGAAAAAGTTGATTTTAACTCTAAGAGATTGGGAAAAAGTTTACAAGTGTTAGTTATGCGTTGTAAGTTTGTTGATATAGTTTATCTTATTCTTAAGATGAAAAGTAAGCATGTATAGAGAGAAATTATATGAAGAAGTATATAAGGATTGATGTATTATATATTGTTGCAATTTTAGATTTTTTTGTAATGTTTGTTAATTTAAATTACATTCCAGATTATCGAACAATAAGAGATTTATTTATGGCCTTAATAGGTATGTATATTTTAACTCAAGTTCCTAAAATAGATTTCTTTAGAGATAATCTATTTTTATGGAGTGCAATAGGATTCACAGCTTTACTATGTTTATATACATCATACACACAGCGATATAATTATGCCAATATTAATATTTTTTATTCGTCAATAGAATTCACGGTTTCGCTTATCGAAACATTTATTCTTATGGGAATGATTGCGTCAAGAGGATTGCTGGATGATATATTAAAAAAATATGAAAATCTTCTTTGTGGGCTACTTGCTATAAATGATTTATTAGTTTTTGCAGTGGGACCTCGAGAGAAAATCTATTTTTTAGGGTCTAAATTTGTAGTTGTTTATGTTCATTTATTCTTTTTATGTATTCATTTATATAATAAGCGAAAAGAAGAAGTTAAACTTCTAGAAGCAGCTGGTTTTTGTATATTCATGGTAATTATAAGTCTAAAAGTATCGTGTGCAACAGGTATTGTAGGCACAGGTGTATTTTGGATTTTTTATTTATTTTTGTCTAAATATAAAGAAATATTTGAGAATCCTCGAGTATATACTGTTATTCTTTTATTATGTGGATCATTTGTTGTTACATATGCTCTCATACTTAATTCAGAATTGATTCAGAATTTAATTGTCGGTTTATTAGGAAGAAGTTTAACTTTAACTGGACGTGTTAACATATATGTGTTGATTCCATTTATTTTGTTGCCAAAACTCTGGCTCGGATATGGTTACGCTAGTACATATACAGTGTATATGTTTTATACTGGCTATGCTAATTCTCAAAATGGACTTATTGAATGGGTGTCTGAGATTGGTATAATCGGTACATTGGGTCTAGTCGCAATATTTATTTATGCGATTGGATATAGTTATAAAACAAAAAGTAATAGGGAGAGCGTATATCCTATAATTACGTATATCTATGTATTAACTTTTATTAGCACAATCGAGGTGTCTATTAATAAAATGTTTATATCCGCTATAGCAATAATATGGGCATCTGCATTAGAAAAGAGGAGAATAAATGAGAAAAATATGTGATATTGACGAATTACATCATATTCAGTTAGAAATGATGGAGAAGTTTGATAAATTATGCGGTGAAGAAGGGCTGACATATTTCTTGGCTGGTGGAACTCTTTTGGGCGCTATTAGACATAAGGGGTTTATCCCTTGGGATGATGATGTGGATTTATCAATGCCAAGAGCTGATTATGAAAAGTTGATGAAGTTAGGAAAAGAACACAAGGAAAAGCTTGAATTTCTGTCAATTACTCAAATAGGAGATGAATCAAATTATTCGTTACCATTTGCAAAAATAGAGAATAACAATACAAAGATTTATAAAGGAAACAAATGTCAAGGAGGTTTATTTATTGATATTTTCCCTATAGATGGTTATGGGAATGACAAAGACAAAGCTAAGCGTGATATTAGAGAAGCTTGCGATAAAGGCTGTAGAATAGGCCGAACATATCTTCCTTGGAATGAATTAAAGTTTAAGACTAAATTATTAAAAATTATATACATTTGTAGAGGACGTGAAAAAATGTATAAGAAATTAATTGATAATTTAAAGTCAAATGATTTTTATAAATCTGATTATATTGGAAGTACTTTTGGACTTAGATGCGAGAAGGAGATAATCGAACGCGAGACATTTGAACAGACAATTGATATTCCTTTTGAAGGTAAAATTTTTAAGGCTCCAGCAGGATATAATCAATATTTAAAGCAAATGTATGGTGACTATATGGAGTTGCCTCCGGTTGAGAAGCGTGTTGCTCCACATGAATTTGATGTATATGTAAATAATTAATATTAGGAAGGATTTTGTAATGAATATAGGATTGATATTTGCAGGTGGTGTCGGTAGTAGAATGCATAGTAAGGAACGTCCAAAACAGTTCCTAGATATTTATAATAAACCAATTATCGTTCATACAATTGAATTTTTTCAAAACAATGAAGATATAGACGCGGTTGTTGTTGTATGTGTTAAGGATTGGATAGATTTTTTCAATGATTTAGTTTATAAATATCGTCTAACTAAAGTAAAAAAGGTCGTACCAGGTGGAGCTACCGGACAACTTTCTATATATAATGGTCTTTGTGCGGCAGAAGAATTAGCAAATGGTGAAAAGTCTGTAGTGCTAATTCATGATGGAGTTAGACCACTGATTAATTCTAAATTACTTAGTGAAAATATAGCTGCTGTAAAACAATATGGTTCGTCAATTACAAGCGGAATTGTAAAAGAGACTATTGTTGAAATTGATGATAATGGAAAGATTCTCTTAGTTCCTGATAGAGCACATTCAAGGGTTGCAAAAGCTCCACAGAGCTTTTGGCTTGACGAAATATTAGCAACACATAGAAAAGCATTAGAGGAGGGGATAGATTCCTTTATTGATTCTTGTACTATGATGCAACATTATGGATATGAACTTCATATGATAGATGGGCCATATGAAAACATTAAAATTACAACACCGGATGATTTTTATACAATGAGAGCTATACTTCAAGTTAAAGAAGATGCTCAAATATACGGCTTAGATGATTAGGATATAATGGAGGTTAATGAAGTGTCTTCAAAAGAAATATTCCAAAATACTATTTCAGATTATGCTAACTTTATTCTTAAAAACCAAAGTGAATATGTTGAGTTATTAAAAGGAAAGCGAGTTGCTATAACTGGAGCGACTGGTTTGATAGGGAGTAATATTGTATTCACTTTTATAGAAATTAATAAGTTATTGGATGAGCCAATAGAGATAGTTGCAGTTGTTAGAAATAGAACTAAGGCTGAAGCATTATTTGGTGACAAGGTTGAGTATTCTATTGGTGATGTGTGTGACAATATCGATATTTCTGGTGATGTCGACTACATAATACATTGTGCGAGTCAAACCTCTAGTAAGGCCTTTAAGGATGAGCCTGTTGAGACTATATATACAGCTTTAAAGGGGACAGAAAACATACTTAATCTTGCAAAGAAAAAGAACATAAGTGGAATGGTATATCTCTCAACAATGGAAGTGTATGGCGCGCCTAATACAGATGATAAGATAGATGAGTTACACTCTACGGATTTAAATACAATGGTTGCGCGAAATTCATATCCTGAGAGTAAGAGAATGTGTGAGTCATTATGTGCTTCGTATTTCTCAGAATATGAAGTTCCAATTAAGGTGTTAAGACTAACACAGACATTCGGGCCAGGTGTAAGTTATGATGACGGTAGAGTGTTTGCTGAATTTGCAAGAAATGCAATCGAAGGCAAGGATATAGTCTTACATACAAAAGGAGAGACTAAACGAAATTATTTGTATACAGGTGATGCAGTTACAGCTATTATCGCTGTATTGCTTAAGGGTAAGAATGGAGAAGCATATAATGCTGCTAATGAGGATTCTTACTGTAGTATCTATGAGATGGCACAATTAGTTGCGTCTATTGCTCCAAACAATATAGAAGTAAAAATAGAAATTGAAGATGAATCAAAATATGGATATGCACCAGTTTTACATATGAATTTGGATACTACTAAGCTTAAATCACTTGGGTGGAAAGCATCTACAGATTTAACGGAAATGTATCATAAATTGATTGAATTTATGACTGCACAAAAAATTGAGAAAGAGATATTAAAGTGAAAAATATATTATTAGTTGGGCTAATTTATGATTCTAATTTAGGTGATCAGGCTATATATTTTAGTACAAAAAATATGGTGGAAGAAGTTGTTGGAACTGATTTTGAGATTAGAATGATTGATTTATATGGTAGAACAAAACAGCAAAAACCACAGAATAAGATAATAAAAAAAATAAGAAATAAGATTCATCCAAGTAATAATAATGCAAAAGATATTTGCAAGAAATTAGAGTTACAATTACCTGAAATCTGTGACGATACACGTGCTATTATTTTTGTTGGTGGAGGATTGATTAAGTATAAACATCAAATCATAGCTGAACCGATGATTACTGTATTGAATTATGCTGAGAAGAAGAATATACCAGTAATGTTGTCTGCTGTTGGAGTAGAAGGTTATAGTGAAACAAATGATTTATGTCAGCAGTTAAAACATGCAATCAACCAAAAATGTGTTAAAGCTATAACCACAAGGGATGATTTGGAATTGCTAAAGTCATCGTATGTTTCAAATAAAAATATAGTTGTTGGTAGAGTCGCTGACCCGGCATGTTCAATAAATAAATTATATAAAAAACCACAAAATAATGGTACTAAACCAATAGGTTTGGGAATAGGCCGTAAAGGCTTATTTGCAGATTATGAAAATTCTATATCAGATGAATATATAGCCGATTTTTGGATTAAGTTATATAGATTAATAGTTGAAAATGGTTACGAATGTTATTTCTTTACAAATGGACTTCCTGCTGATGATGCTTTTGCTAAGGAAATAATGAAAAAGAATAATATACCAGCAAAATTTTTATTACATAGACCTAGTAATATGGATGAATTGATATCACAGATTACTTCATTTCAAGGAATGGTAGTAACAAGATTACACTCTAGCATAATAGGTTACAGTTATCGTATACCATGTGTTAGTTTAGTATGGAATCAGAAACAGGTAATGTTCGGTCAGTTGACTGGTTTAAGTAAAAACTTTATAGAAAAAGAGTTTAGTGCTGAAGATGTATATAAAAAACTGATTTATGCAATTGATGACGATACATTAAATATAAATCGCGATGAATATATTAATTCTACACAAAGTGCTATTCGTTCTTTTTTAGAGGTTAATGGCTTGAGTTTTGGAGCGTAAAATGGGATTAAATAGTGAAACAAGAACAAAAAGTGCAGGAAAGAATGCCGTTACGGCTATAACAAATAAAATAGCGCTTTTAGTACTTACTTTTTTAAGTAGAAAACTTTTCATAAAATATATTGGTATACAATACCTAGGCATAAATGGGTTATTTAGTAATGTATTAACCCTTTTATGTATGGCAGATTTAGGTATTGGTATTGCCATGAATGTTAGCTTATATAAACCAATAGCAGATAATGATTACAGAAAAATTTCAGCTCTTTTGAATTATTTCAAATCAATATATAGAATGATTGCTTTGGCAGTTACTGTCATTGGTGTGGGGCTGGTTCCATTTCTAAAATATTTAGTAAACATGGATGCAACAATACCGTATCTTTATGTCTACTACCTTGTTTTTGTTTTTAAAAATACAGTCTCATATTTGCTAGTATATAAGTCATCTCTTCTGAGAGCAGATCAGAAGACATATGTTATCAACAGGATTGAAATACTTACAAATTTCACCAAAATAGCTTGCCAGCTATTGGTAGTGTGGTTATTAAAATCTTATTTTGCCTATATTATTTTAGATGTAATTGCTATAGCTGTTCAGAATATAGTAGTTTCCGTAATTACAGATAAACAATATACATTTTTAGATAGCAAAGAAAAATTAGAGGATTCTGAAAAGAAGAATTTATTTACAGATATTTCATCTGTTTTTTTGTATAAGATAGCATGGAGTTTGCTTAATGGTACAGATAATATTTTAATGTCAATTTTAGTTGGTACTGTTTACGTTGGCCTGTATTCTAATTATTTTACTATTACTAATACTTTAGAGACATTAATAGCATTGTTATTCAATTCATTAACTGCAAGTATTGGTAATTTGGTAGCTACAAGTGGAAGCGAAAAAAGGTACTCTACATTTAAAACTATGCAAATGACAAGCTTTTGGTTATGCGGAAATGTTACAATAGGAGTTCTTTATCTAATTCAAGATTTTATAGGTTTGTGGGTTGGAGTTGAATACCAACTTGACAAGTTAACTGTTATAGCTATTGTTCTAAATATCTTTTTCTCAACATGTATGAGACCAGTATGGACTTTTAGAGAAGGAACAGGAATGTATAAGCAGATAAGATATATTATGTTTGTAACAGCATTGGTTAATTTAGTTTTATCAATAATTTTAGGAAAATTACTTGGAATAAGCGGAATTCTTTTTGCAACATCAATTTCGAAATTATTAACATATTTTTGGTATGAGCCTAGAATATTATTTAGTAGAGTGTTCAATGTAAGTCCGTCTAACTACTTCTGGGGATATTTATGTAATGCGTTTGTATTAATCCTATGTATAGGATTATGTTATTTACCAATGTCTATTATTGATGGAGGAAAACTAGGCTATTGGGTTCTTAAGGCATTTGTATGCGTGGTTATAATAAATGTTGTTTATTTTGTCAGATATTTTAGAACAGAAGAATTTAAATATCTAATAAGCAAATTTAAAAGATAGAAATTGTAGATTTCTTCCTATGCATCTAAAATTTTAAATAATATATACCTTATTTTGAGAAAAGAATTAATTAGTATTTTTAACATTTTAAGAATGTGATTGTGTATATTAATTCGATAAAAGTTATATAGATTGGAGATTATATGGAATTATTGGATTCAAATCAATGTACAGGCTGCAGTGCATGTTTTTCAATATGTCCAAAAGGGGCTATATCCATGGAGGATACTATAAAAGGTTTTTTTGTCCCTCAAATCAGTAGTGAGATATGTATTGAATGTGGATTATGTCGTAGAACATGTCCTGAAATAAATTCTCAAAATACAGTATTTTATAGTCCTAAAGAAGTCTACTTAGGAAAGAATGTAGATGAAATAAGAATAGCTAGTTCTTCTGGTGGCATGTTCTACTCTTTAGCAAAGGAAATTATAGATAGGGACGGAACAGTATATGGTGCAAAATTTAATTCTAATTTAATGGTAGAGCATGGAAGAGCACATAATGATGAAGGAATAAAAGAGTTTTGCGGATCGAAATATATTCAAAGTTCTGTTGGAAATGTATATGCCTTGGTATATAACGATTTAAAAGAAAATAAGTGGGTTTATTTTTCTGGAACTGCTTGTCAAGTTGCAGGGTTAATTAGCTATTTAAATTTAAAAAAATGTAATATAGATAAACTAATTACGCAGGATTTTATTTGCCATGGTGTTGGTAGTCCATCATTCTTTACATATTACAAACAATTGCTTGAAAAAAAGTTTAAATCTAAAATTGTAAAATTTAATTTTAGGGGGAAACCATCATCATATAAGCTCCAAAATAGCGTAATAGATTTTCAAAATGGAAAAAAATATATTGTGGCGTCTACAAGTCAGGATTTGTTTTATTTTCATTATTTTAAAAATCTAATTGTAAAATCATCATGTTTTTCATGTAAATATGCAAATGTTAATCGAGTTGCAGATATTACATTAGGGGATTGTTATCATCCGAGTGAAGAACAGATTATTAATGATGGTTTTGGGATATCCTACTTGCAAATAAATACAGCAAAGGGCTTAGAATTGTGGGAATCTTTAAATACGTCTAAGATGGAAAAAACTGAGGTTGATTATAAGAAATATGTACAACCAAACATGCAAAAACCATCAATAAAAAATGAAAATTATGATAATTTTTGGAAAGAATATGAGAATAATGGTTTTAAGACAGCTACGAAATTATATGGCAATGGTACGGTAATTGGTGAAGTTAAACGAATGGCAGCTCAGCTGATCTATAAAATAAAACATTAGTATATGTTAAGAATTAGACGGTATATATATTTATAATAATAAAAGCTAGGGATTAGAGTCCCTAGCTTTTATTAATAGATTTAGTAAATTACGTCAAGCGTAGCTTTATTATCCAATATGCGTACGTTATTTGAACGTAATATTCTATATGGATCATTACCAATTTCATCGATATCGTTTATGGATTGTAATGTACAATCATTTACTTTTTCAAAATTAACGATAGATTCTTTTGTTGAAATATTGGAGTTAATAGTCGGATTATTTAATAATATATGTCTATCATCAACACCAAAAGCATAAATTATACATCTGTATTTTCCTGAAGAGTTATTTGTGCTAAATACACAGTTGTTAATAGTCATAGTAGATGCATCATCAATAACTAAACCCTCCTTGTCATGGTATAAGAAGAATAGGGAAATTGCATTACTATATGGTTGGAGATTTTCGCTATTAATATTGAATGTACATTTGTCGTAGTTTACATGTGATGTATCCCATAGGTTTCCCATTTTTGTGGCATACATACTAGGACTATTAATATTAAATGTGCTGTTGTTAATATTGATATTTTCAAAGATACCATCCATAAGTCCAAGGACATTATCATTATTACAATATGAGTTAGTGATATCGCAATTTGAAATATTAATATTATTTGCATTACAAAACCAAATGCCTATAGCTTCATCTGCTAAAGTTGTTTCAATTTTACAATTTGAAATATTTATATTTTCGATGTTACAAAGTTTATCCTTTGTGCCAGAAAGCCAAATGCAGCCTCCTATTAAATGCTGTGTTGGTTTTAATGTGTGTCCAGAATTATTAATAAACACAGAGTTTGTAATTGAAACATTTTTTATGTTATCTGGTTGCTTAAACCATAAAAGTGATACTTTTCTATGTACAGTTGTATCATTTTCACATATAAAACTACATGAATCTATGACAATATGCTGTGTGTTGAATAATGCTAAGAGAACAATATCATAATTAGAGCCGTTTTGTAGTATTTGTGATGATGATATATTCCAAATAAATTTAATGCCATGTAATTCTATATCGAAATAGTCTTTTGTATTAAGTGGACTAAAAATTGCCATTCCTTTTGAAAAGAAATCATCTGTTACTTCAAATGTTGTATTATTGCCATAATAGTTTAATGAATCAAATTTGATTGGTTTATTAATAAAATAAGTACCATTGTTAAATTGCAGGCCAATTGCCTTACCTTTTATTAATTGTATTGCACTGTTAAGCTCATCAGAAACTGCAGCATTTGGAAAAACATTAAATAATGCAACATTTAGTGGTGTGTTATTTTCATAAATTAAGTTAGCATAATAACCATTTTTTAGTTTGATATGAAATACACCATCTGGGGAAGAATTTGAAACATTAGTTATTTCATATTTTGCAGAGCCACCATCATTTTGCTGGGCACGACCATTGGTTTGAACTATAGTACCAGGTGTTACATCTGCAAGTAACATGTCTTCATAAGTTCCTAAAAAAACAACACTTGAAGAAGTAGGCACTAATGCGCCTAGCACTTGATATTCATTATCTCTTTTTCGGATAGAATGCCATTGTATTTTATGCGAATTTCCGACTATAGCACTATAGTCAGGAGAAGTAACAATAGCAGCCTTTGTTGCACTCTCATTATAAGAAATTTCCTGAGGCGATGTTATAAGGCCATCGCCTATACATATAGTACCCGAGCTATCCTGAATGTAAAACATAGCCTCAATATTAGACGGTGTGAGTGGAGTTGGTCCGTCAGGAATAATGACAGTATTTGATGCAATAATAAAACAGAGCACAGTAAAAAAACATATGACTAATGACGAAATAATTCTTTTTTTATTTAAGTGAATTCTATTATACATATTTATTCCTTTCCCTGTGTTCAGAATCTTATTGCCAAGTGTCATTTATAGTAATTTCCTTAAGATAATATATAATATTTAGCTTTGTCAAGAATAAAAATCTCTATTATTTTCAAAATAAATAATAATAGAGTTTAATAAGGATTTTACTATATATTACAGTTTAGAAAATGTATATGTTTAATTTGTGTTTCATTTGAAAAAAGAGATTGAAATTAAAATAAAAATATAAAGCATTCAGGTGTAGCATATAGTTCGTGCTATCCTGAATGCTTTAATAATATAGAATATATTATTTAATATTTGTAGGTCTTTATACTGGTTGATTTTCGTGTGATATATGGTGAATATATATTACAGTCAATATCTTTTGTGTAGAAGAAATTACAATTTTCGGCATTTTCAAATACGGCAATAGCTTCTTTCGGAATAAATAATTCGTTCATGTGAGGGTATTTCACATATACTTCTTTAGGACTATTTGTCCCTGCAGTCATAACAATGGTACGGTATTGACTGTCTATGTACTTAGAATTAAATTGACATTCGTTAGCCACAATTGAAGATTTATTAGTTATTGTCACACCATTTTTGTCATGATAGAAGAAGAATAGTGAGATAGCATTTTTATATGGTTTTAAATCTTTACTGTTTAAGTTAAATGTACAACCTGTAAAACGTACATGTGATGCCCCCCAAAGATTTCCAATTTTATTTATATATAGGGCGGGACTATTTATATTGTAAGTAACATTATTGAAATTAATTTTTGTAAAGATACCATCCATAAAACCAACAACATTGTCACTAACGCAATATGTATTATTTATATTTCCGCCAGTAATGGTTACATTATTTGCTTTACAAAACCAAAAACTTAGAGCTTCATCTGTCAAAGATGATTCTATAGTGCAGTTGGTTATATTGATATTTTCTACAGGGCAAAGAGTCTTGCTTGTGCCAGAAAACCAAATGCAACCACCATTAAGGTGCTGATTGTTTGGTAAACTGTTTCCTGAGTTATTAATAAAAGATGAATTTTTTATTGTTACATTTTGAATATAACGAGGCTGTTTAAACCAAAGAATAGTAGCTTTTTTATTAACGCCCGACGAATTATCGATTTTAAAATTACATGAATCCATAACAAAGTGTTTGGTGTTATAAACAGTAAAAAAACATGAATCATAACCACCGTTACCTAAAAAGGCTTGTGAGGCGCAAATATTCCAATGAAAATTAATATTGTAGAGTTCAATATTAAAATCATCTGTTGTATTTTGTACAGCTATTATAGAGAATCCTTTTGTAGTGTAAGTGTCGGATACTTCAAAAGTAGTATTATTTCCATAATATTTCATGGAAGCTAAAAGAAGTGGTTTATCAAGATAATATGATCCCTTATTAAAGGTAAGCCCGATGCTTTTTCCCTTAACAATATTTATAAGCTTGTTGATTTTGTCCGATGACATTTCGTATGGGAAAATGCCATATAGTGCGACGTTAATGGGGTCATTATTATCATGTATAAGATTTGCGTACATTCCATTATTTAGCTTTGTACAGAATAAGTCATCAATAGAATTAGATGTAGGGGTATATGAGATAGAATATGTTCCCATCCCACCATCATTTGGAGAACGGTAGCCTTGAGTTTTAACAATTGTTCCTTCTGAATATGTGCCTTTTTTTAATTCAGCGTATGTTGACACAGTAATATTAGATTGCTCCTTATCTGATGAAGCGGTAACATCAGAAGAAAGCAACGTATCTGGGGACGGACTAGAAAAATATGCTACATCGTACACAGAAGTAGAAAAATATGTTGGCTTTAAATCACATTGTAAATATTTTATAGTAAAAAAAATAAGCGAAATAGCTAAAAGAAGTAAAGTTAGTGGAAGAGTTGATAGTAATACTGATAGTATCTTTTTTCTAGCATTAGTAATTGTGTTCATTGTAATACCTTTCTGTATTGTTTTTCCATATAAAATTAATGAATGTTATATAAAATATAGATATGATAGATATATTACAGAAATATTACAAAAAATGCAACACATTATTGCAAATTTTGCATTGAAAAAATTAATAACTAATAAACACAACGGAGAAAATCATTTTCCCCGTTGTGTTAAAAAGTCTTAGCCCCAGCCAAATAACTTCTTTAAGAATTTAAAGAAATCACCAAGACCGTTTTCATCTTCTTGAGTGCCAGTGTTGCCGTTGCTGTTATTATTACTATTATTACTGTTATTATTGTCGTTATTGTTCTTATTATCGTTTTGTGATGGTTCAGGAGAGGCGTGTTCATTGTTACGGCCCGTATCCTCGGAAGGTATATCAGTATTGTCATCTCCAGGTGTACTTGGTGCAGATGGCGCATTCGATTCTGAAGAGTCGTTATTGGTCGAAGGATTATTTTCTCCTGTATTATCAGTGATTTCATCTGATTTCTCATCACCTGTAATAATTGGATCTTCAACTATAGGAGAATCATCACTAATAGTTTCTTCTACGATTGGAGGAGATTCTACAAGTGAAATTGATATATTTTTATATGAATCAGGTAGGCTATCTGATTCAATTGAATAATGAATCGATTCTCCATTAGAAGCTCGAACATATATTGATCTAAGAGAGTAGTCGCCTTCAACATAGTCTGAAGTTATTAATGGACGCGCATACCAATTATTATCAGAAGTATATATATATTCATCTAAATAAGGGTCAAAATATTTACCGTGTGCTAATCCAATGTTTATGAATTTTTTCTGTCCGTAATAGGCGAAACAAACCTGCGCATAAGCAATATCATACTCGTCTTGAGTTAACGATACACAAATAATAGGACTGCTCTCACCTATTACACATGTTTGATTTGAAATAGAAAATGAAATGCTTGGCGAAAAATCTTCCACTTCATCAGGCTTAATATATCCACAATAAATACATTTATTATCTTCATCAAATGTACACTTTTCAATCTCGTTGTATTCACAGTCTATTTTTTCGTCATCGCCTTCAATTTGATTGGAACATGTAATAGTATGTGTGCCGTCATCATTACTTGTGTATACAAAGGTATGTTTATGTTCGACTTGCAAATCTTCGACAGTGTCATCTGTGCCATCTTCGGCGGTGGAAATTCCGTTGCTATCATCAATAGATGGATTATTATCATTGGTTGGTAGATCTTCGATGCCAGTTGTTTTTTCGGATGGTAGTTCTGTTAGATTTCCAGTTTGGCCTTCTGCTGTTGAAGGTGTATCGGGAACAATATTGTTATCATTTGTTGAACCCTCAGGTGTAGGAGATGATTGTTCAGGATTATCCACGGCAGGTATCATTACTTCTGACGTGTTGGAGTTGGATTCGTTGGTAGCATTATTGATATTTTCTCCTGTAGTTTCAGTTGCAAATACTAGAATAGGGTTAAAAGTCAACAATGTAATTAATAATAGAACATATAACTTTTTCATATACAAAGCGGCTCCTTTCCTGAACTTTAGATGTATAGAAAGTGTAGCGAAAATGTATGTATATCTTGTGTTATTTTTGAAAAATAAGATTGAAGAATCTGAAAAGGGCAAAATAAGGAGGCGAAGTAAAAAAGTCCTATTATATTGTTTTTATAGGGCTATATAAAAAAGAGGATGCAACTAGTATGGTTTGCATCCTCTTAGATTTGTGCAGATTATGTTTCTATGATATTGGTTTTATATACAATTATTAAATATAACAACAAGAACGGGAACATATTTATAGTATTTAAAGTAGTAAGCAAATATACAAATAAAAGTAATTGAAGTTTTGGTTTCTTTTTTGAAAGTATTGCAAAATGAGACAGTAGAAGAATAACACCCACTAAGCCTAGAGCACCTTCGTTACAATATATTTCAACAATACCTAAATCGTAAGATTTCACAACATGCCATTCATTTTTCCAGTAATATTGAACGTCGCCACGATTTTGAGCACCAGAACCTAAGCCAAATATAGGATTTATTTTAGCGGTATATAATAGTCCGGTGAATTGACGAGTTCTGGAAATACTACCTCGCATAGAATTTGCACCATAACCATTTGGAATATCATCGGATAAATCAAAGTTGAACCCAAATTCATTTAATAGTGACTTGCCAGTCCCAGCGTAATAGTAGCGAGCTGGTGGATGGACAAAAGAGATAGTAAAAATAAAAATAACGACGGATACTAATACAAGTAGTAAATTCTTTAGGAATAGCAATCTATCGTGCTTCTCTCGTAAAACAAAAATAAAGTAAACGCCTAGAATTGGGATTAAATATAATAAATCTGAACGAGAGCCAGCATGAATTATTGCAAGCAAGCACAGGCCGGCAGATAATAAATATCTCTTTTGAAATTTATTTCTGTACATGTATAAAATAAGTGGAAGAATCAGTATGCACATGTTAGCATACATACCAGGCATTCCAAAAGTTGTAGTAGCTCTAAGAAGACCAAGTCTTATATAGTGTTCATTTAAAGCATAGCGTGAAACTGTATAAAGAGCGTCAAATGGTCTTATGAATGTATAACTCTCAATTATGCCTATTATAAAAAATATTGTTGCTACACAAATGATAATTTCAAACAGAGTGTTAAGTTCCTTTGTAGTAGGGGCAAGGAAATAAATCGAAATTAAAAATAATAATTGTTCAAAAATAATTAAGCAAAAAGTCTTTACAGCTTGTCCATAAGTTGAGAAGTAGTATAAATTCGCAATGAGTCGCAGAACAAAATAACCAACTAGCAATAAATATGGTAATGATAAAGAATAAACAGATTCTAGCTTAAAGCAAATATTTCTTCGTCTATTTATAAATGAATATATATAGAAAATGAGAAACATTATTCTTGTAACTGTAAGAATAGGAAGTGAGGTATCGATGTCTATTCCATAGTATTCAGGTAAAAATAGCATGCAAGGAATAAAAAGATAAAGATACTTCTTTTTTATGAAACATATTATATTTAAGAAAAAAAGCACTATTGAAAAAATAGATAAAAACATTTGAAACTACCTCGTAATAAATTTACATATATTGAATTATTATATCAAAGTGAACGAGCACAATGTTTACAAAGAATAATTTAAATTTTATAGTTATTAGATAAAAATATAGAAAGATTAATAAAACATCTGATTAGGAACCGTAATAATGAGAATTCTAGGCAGCCCCAAAAAGGAGCTTATAATTGTAGAGATTAAATGTGGATTATTTGTGAAAATAAACAAAAATAATTATTTATATAAAGATAATATTAATTTTTTAACAATATACAATCCTTGACTAAGATGCTATAATTTATCAGATTGCAAAATTTGAGTAATTTTAAAAGGAAGGGTAATTTCAAATGTTTAAGAACGAAATCGAAATCGACGTTTTTAGATGCATTAATGCATTATTTAAGAAAAAGAAAATAATTGCATGCATCACAGCTTTATTTTTAGTTATTGGCGTGGCTCTTACAGTAAATCCAGGAGAAGATAAATATACTGCATCTTCTACAGTATATGCTGCGGCAGATGGTTCATACGCAGATGCGTCAAATGCGGTTACAGCTATGAATGCCTATCTTGATGTTGCAAAGTCTTATAAGGTTAGCCAGCGTGCAGCTCTTATTATTGGACGAAGTGATGTTTCAGCAACAGATGTGCAGGAAGCCACTTATGTAAACTCATCGGCTACTACAAGCAAAACATCTTCAACAATTTCAAGCTTTATGAATAGCTCTGCTACTATCATTACATTTACAGCTACTTCTACTGAACCAGCACTTGCTATGGAAATGGCAGATGCAATGGCTCAGTCATATGCTATCGAAATGAATAGTATTTTAAATTCAGATTCTGTAAAGACATTGGATAATGCATACACATATGTTAAATCTACAAATGCTACTATCGAAGCATGGAAAGACAGAATTAAGGTTACAGCAGTTGGTTTTGTACTTGCTTGTTTATTAGTAGTTATTTGTGAAATCTTTGATAGAAAAGTTAGAACTATCAGAGAGGCATCTATCAGAGAAAGTATTCCAGTTATCGGAATCATACCTGATTATAAGGAATAGGAGGGTTTGTTTTGAAAAAGTTAGACATATATAGAAATGATAACTATGTACTGAATGATGCTTTTGATCAGTCAGTTATGAACATACATATATTAAAAAAGCAAAATGGTTATAAGACATTTGTTTTATGTGGTTGTGAAGCCGGTGACGGTACTACAACAGTTGCAATCAATCTTGCAGCAGCTCTTGCTAGTTCTGGATATAAGACAGTTCTTATAGACGGTGATATGCGTAAAAAGAATCGTTATAAGAGACTTAATGAAAATACTACAGAAGGTCTTTCTGATTATCTTATGGATAGAATCGGCCTTGATAAAGTTATAGCAGAAACTACTACAGAGAATTTATCCTATATTCCATGTGGAGAGCTTATTGATAATCCAGTTAGATTATTATGCTCTAATAAAATGACTACAGTACGTTCTGAACTTGAAAATACCTTTGATTTTATTATATATGATATGCCAGCAGTAAATGCTGCTATGGATGCTAAGGTTATGGCAGTTAATGCAGATGCTACTATCTTAGTTTCAGCTATTAATTCAACTACTAAAAATGGTCTTATTTCAGCTGTTAACACTTTGAAGGAAGCTGGTGTAAACCTTATTGGAACAATTGTAAACAAGGTTGATATGGAACAGTATATTTCATCCCATGCTGATTATGATTATTTCGAAAAAGAACGTTATGCAAAAAAGAATTCAGGAAAAAGATAATAAGAGGAGAAATACGATGACAAAGAAAAATACATTTAAAAGATTAACCGTTGTTTGCCTCTTAACAGTAGTTTGTTCATTTTTTAATTTATTTACAGTAGTAAATGCAACAGAGGTTGAGGAACCTGTAGCTGAGGCTACAGAAGAGGCTACTTCAGTAGCAGCACCTGTAGTTTCGGGTTCTGCAGTAGCTATAGTAGAGGTTGAGGATTACACTATCGAAGGTGGTATCCTTGAGGCAGGAAAAGAAATTACTATTAATCTTACATTACACAATACTAGCAAAAATGCTGCTGCTACTAGTGTAATGATGACATTATCAAGTGAATCTGGAATGATTTATCCAGTTTATGGTAACTCTAACCAGATATATGTAGGTTCTATTGGAGCAGGTGCTTCAGAAGTTGTTTCTGTTCCAGTTAGCATTAGCGAGCAATTTACTGGCGATATGGCTGATTTAACTTGTCAGTTTGATTACGAGTCTTCTGGAAGCAGAATGAATAATATGGCAACAATTGTTATTCCTACATCAGGTGGTAATACAATTGGTGTAAAGTCTATTGATGTTACTTCACATGCTATTGTAAATGGTAAGTCATTACTTAGCTTTAATTATGTAAATCTTAGCAATAAAAATATTACAGATGCAGTTCTTACTATAGAAGGTAATGTTTCTTCAAACAGCAAGAAGATTAAGATAGATACAATCTATGCTGGTAAGAGCTATTCACATGATTATTATGTTACTTTTACAAAGGCTGGAAATCAGGATATTAGTATAAAGCTTAGCTATACAGATATAGATGGGGAAACAGTTGAGACAGATTTAGGAAATTACAGCGTAACTGTAAGTCAGGAAAACACAGGAGCCTCAACTACAGTTCCAAGTAAAATTCTTACATGGGTAGGCCGCGTTGTAGCTGTATTAGCAGGTCTTGCTGTTGTATTTGTAGTTGTAGTTTATGTAAAAAAGAGATAGTCATTTTTAGGGAGCAAATATATGAAAATCGCTATGATAGGCCATAAAAGAATTCCTTCAAGAGAAGGGGGCGTAGAAATTGTTGTAGAAGAACTTGCAACAAAAATGGTTCAAGAGGGACATGATGTATATGTTTATAACAGGGCTGGTCATCATGTTTCAGGTGCAGAAAATGATGTGAAAATCGGAAAAATGTATCGTGGTGTTCATATCATCACGATACCTACATCTGCAAAGAAAAGCTTAAATGCAACTGTATATTCAATACTTGCTACATTGCACGCAGTTTTTCATCATTATGATGTAATTCATTACCATGCGTCAGGTTCATGCGCGATGCTTTGGCTTCCTCATTTGTTAGGAATTCATACAGTAGCTACTATCCACGGAATTGATAGCCAAAGAGCTAAATGGGGTGGATTTGCTACAAAGTATCTTGAGTTCGGAGAAAAATGTGCAGCAAAATATGCTGACGAGCTTATTGTTCTTTCAGAAGGTAATAAGCAGTATTTTAAAGATACTTACGGACGCGAAGCAACTCTTATTCCAAATGGTGTTGCAAAGCCAGAAATTCTTGATGCGAATATTATTACTGAAAAGTTTGGTCTTGAAAAGGATGAATATATTTTATTCCTTGCCAGAATAGTTCCTGAAAAGGGATTACATTATCTAATCAAGGCTTACAAACAAATTCACACAGATAAGAAGCTGGTTATAGTTGGTGGAACTAGTCATAGTGATGACTATGTTTCTAAGATAAAACGTGCTGCTAGGGAAGATGATAGAATTATGTTATTGGGCTTCCAGCAGGGCAAGGTTCTCGAGGAACTATATTCAAACGCTTATCTTTATGTTCTTCCAAGCGATGTGGAAGGAATGCCAATATCACTGTTAGAGGCAATGAGCTATGGTAACTGCTGCTTAGTAAGTGATATTAATGAAACAGCTGGTGTGGTTAGAGACAAGGGAATCACATTTAAGCAAGGGGATGTTGAGGATTTAAAGGAAAAACTTACAGAGTTACTTGATGATAAACATGAAGTTCATGAATTTAAGAACCAGGCTGCTGATTATGTACTTAAAAGATATAATTGGGACGATGTGGTGGCACGTACTATTAAGCTATATTCTTGTGCTTTAAACACATTATAAAGAGATTATGAGAAAAATTGCTATTATTGCTCCGTGTATTCTTCCGGTTCCAGCCCTTATGGGCGGAGCCGTTGAAGAATTAGTCACAACAATATTAAATCAAAACGAAATATCAAAGGATTTTTTGATTGATTTATATACGATTGAAAATGAGTCGTATGACCAAAGCCTATACAATAACACTAACATAATTCCTATTTCTGCTAATCGTTTTCTTACTTCATGTGATCGAATTATGGATAGTATGTATAGGCATTTTCTTAATGATTTCAGTGCTAAAAGATTCCTAGATAAAACAATTATTAAAAATTTCACAGATAGATTAAAAAGCGACAATGATGATTATTATGCAGTGATAGTTGAAAACCAAATGTCTACAGCTTGTGAGCTGATACGCACATTAGGGCAAGATAGAGATTTTCCAGTTTATTTTCACATGCATAATGATGTTGATATATATAGGTCTCCAGAAGAGATTAGATATCTTACAGCTGCAGGAACTCAGTTTTTGTGTGTAAGCAAATATATAGCCAGCCAAATATTAAAACATGCTCCAAAAGCAGTTTGTCATATATTGTATAACGGCGTAGATTTTGATAATTATTCTACAACTACAAAACAGCCTACAGATGAGGTTAAGTTTTTGTATGCTGGAAGAATAATTCCAGATAAAGGCGTATTAGAGCTTGCCAAAGCATTCAATAAATCTTTGGCTGCAAACGATACCCCTATTTCTTTAGATATAGTAGGCTTTTCAGGGCTGGATGCAGGCTATGAAAAGCAGGTTAAGGAACAAGCTGCAAAAAATGCATCAAGCATCCATTGCAGAAACAAGGTCACTACTCAGGAAATGGCAGATTTATACAACGAATATGATGTAGTAGTTATGCCAACTATTTCTGAGGAGCCTTTTGGATTGGTAGCTCTAGAAACTATTGCTAAGGGCATTCCACTTATTACAACGAATTCGGGTGCGTTGCCAGAAGTAGTTGGAGATGGGGCCGTAATCGTAGACAAAGATGTTGATTTTATAAACAGTTTATCAGCTGCAATAATAGAATTGTCCAGCAATAAAGAATATAGACTGAAACTTGGCAAAAACGGACAAAATCTGGCAAGAAAAAATGTGGCATTTGACATCAATGGCTATTATCATAGATTAGTGGAGATTTTAAACAACAGAGGAGAGGATTCTGGTAATAAAGAAACAATATCTGTAATAGTTCCTGTATACAATGTGGAACAGTATTTAGGCAGATGTGTGGATTCTTTAGTTAACCAGACCTATTCTGATTTAGAAATAATTTTGGTAGATGATGGTTCTAAAGATAATTCTGGGCATTTATGTGATACATATGCTAAGAAGGATGCCAGGATAAAAGTTGTTCATCAGGCAAATCAGGGTTTGTCAGGTGCTAGAAACACAGGACTTGATAACGCTACAGGTTCATACATATTCTTCCTTGATAGTGACGATTATCTGGAAGAAAATGCATTTGAATTAATGCTTAATAATATGCATAGATGGAATGCAGACATAGTGGCTTGTGGCATCCAAAATGTATATGATAACAGCTCTCTCAATAATCGTTTCACTTCTGACAAACCAGGAGTATGGAGTGGTACAGATAGTGTCATCCAGATGATGCGAACCAACAATATCTGTACAGTAGCTTGGAATAAATTATACAAGGCAAGCTTGTGGCAGAACCTTAGATTTACTGTAGGTATACTTCATGAAGATGAAGATGTTACATACAAACCATTATATATGGCTAAAATAGTCTCATTTATACCAGATTGTCTATATGATTATTATCAGAGAGATGGTAGTTTGGTACATTTAAAACAAGAATTGAGATATAAAGACTATTTAAATGCCATAGAAAAAAGAATTCTTTATTTCGAAGATAATAATGAAAAGGAGTTAATTGAACACAGCCTTCTTACTTTATTAGACTATTTAAAATATGTATATAGAGAAACAGGAAAAGAAACTCAAACAAAAATAGTAGCATTGTATAGAAAAACAATTGCTGAAAGAGGCTTACCTGACTGTTGTAGCTTTAAGAAAAAGTTTGCTTTATGGTTGTGGAGATATTATCAATACTAAAATGGAAAATGTATTAGTTTCGGTAGTAATACCTGCTTTTAATGCTGAAAACTACATACAAGATTGTGTACATGCTACTATTAATCAAACATACAGGAATATTGAAGTGATAATAGTAGATGATGGCTCTGAAGATTCGACGCTGCAGATTTGCAGAGAGATGGCAAGCAAAGATGCCAGAGTACGCATACTTTCAAGAACAAATAATGGAGTATCTACTGCTAGAAATGAGGGCATTGATGCAGCCAAAGGAAGATACATTGTCTTTTTTGATGCAGATGATTATCCTGAAAAAACACTTATTGAAGAATACATTAGAGCAATAGATGTCTGGAAAGACAAAACAGTTTCTCTTATAGCTACAGGAATGTATTTTGACAATTATTTCAACAAGCATGTGGGAAACAAAGATGTTGTATTAGAGGTTGCCAGAGGCTACGTCAAAGGTGAAGACTACCTGTTATCTCGCAACTCCGCTGCCATGCTATCATGGTTAAAGCTGTTTAATTTTGTTACAAACAAATGCTATGATTTAGATTACATTAAAGAACACCACATAAGATTTGATAAAAATATTCACATTGGTGAGGATTTAAAATTTAACTTAGATTACATAGAGGATAGAGAAGGTAGCATAGGATTTATAAATTCGCCTTTATATCACTA
>ODAI011853374.1_pt1 | contig 34431 bp, 27 predicted proteins | sample 1539321 | NCBI WGS metagenome assembly ODAI01 (sample SAMN02144231, study PRJEB22623) | gut metagenome | biome: sheep rumen | host: Ovis aries | place: New Zealand
AACTCATATAATGATTATTTGGTCTCATTTTTTTATCATTTTTTCTTCTTTTAGGGCTTCTATTGCTATTTCTTGATCTTCTGACATATGTTTAGAGAATTTTCTTATCTTTTTTGAAACTACTCCGAAGTTTATTCCCATAGAGTAGTGTGTTTCAAAGTCTTCTGTAAATGATATAACTGGAATGTTTGGCTTTAGTGCTGAAAGATATCTTGCAAGGTTTCATGAATATGAAAAAGCAACAACGGCTTTTGCGTGTATTTCATCAGCAAGCATTAATGCATAGCGTGAAAGTGCTTTTTTTAATACTTCTGCTTCATCTGTTGTTTGGATATCAAAGTCTTTATGTTTGTTGGTTGTAGTTTTTTCTGCTTCACTTATTATTTTTTCCATATATTGAACAGCTTTAATTGGGTATTTACCAACCGCTGTTTCATCGGAAAGCATAACAGCATCTGCTCTCATAATAACAGAATTGTATACATCACTTACTTCAGCTCTAGTAGGGAATGGATTGTTAACCATACTCTTCATAAGTTCTGTTGCAATGATAACTGGTTTTCAGTATTGAAAACACATATCAAGTATTTTCTTTTGGTATACAGGTAATTCATATATAGGCATTTCTATTCCTAAATCTCATCTTGCAACCATGATTCAATCTGATTTTTTTACAATATCTTCAAGGTTTTCAATTGCTTCTTTGTTTTCTATTTTAGAAATGATCTTTATGTGCTTTCCTCAATTTTTATCTAGGAAATTTCTTATTTCTTTTACATTTTCTCATGTTCTTATAAATGAGGCTGCAACATAAGAAATTCACATTTTGATTCAAAACAAAATATCTGTTCTATCTTTTTCAATCATTGCAGGAAGTGATACTTTTACTCATGGGAGATTGATGTGTCTTTTTGATCATATTTCAGCATCGTTTAGTGCTTTTACAATGAGATGGTCTTTTTTGATTTCTTTAACTTCAACAAGTAAAAGTCATGAATCAATAATGATTTCTTGACCTGGTTTTACATCTTTGATAATTCCTGGATAGTCACAAAAAATATCTGAATTTTTAGTTAGTTTTGTTTCATCTATGTGGATGTTAAATACTTGATTCCTTTTTACTTGAAGAGGGGTTTCTCTTATACCTGTCCTTATATCGGGACCTTTAGTATCAAGAAGAGTACTAAGATGTGTATAACCTTTTTTATTAGAATCATTAATATCTTCTAAAAGTTTTTTACTACTTTCTGGTGTTGCATGGGTGAAGTTAATTCTAATAACATCAACTCATGCATTATATAATTGCATAACTTTATCGATAGGGCAATCATCTTTAACTGTTGCGATAATTTTTGTTAATTGTGTTTGCATGTTTTATTTTAGTTAGTAAATGTCTTAATTAATATTGTTCTTAATTTTTTCTAGTTCGTTGTAGTCGCTCCATTCTCTTTTTCAGTAATTTGTTAGTTGAACAGTTTCATGTCATTTACCAGCAAGGAGAATAATATCTCATGGTTTTGCTATTTCTGTTGCGAATTTAATAGCATAATGTCTTTCTGGTATAATATATGATGTTTTTCATGGAGCTAAAAATCTTTCTTGGATAGGTTTGCTTAGTTCATCTAAGATACTAAGTCTGTTTTCTGTATCTGGGTCATCATCAGTACAAATAGCAACATCTGAAAACTTTCGAGCTAATTCTCACATGATTGGTCTTTTTTCTGTATCTCTATTTCAAGGAACTCCAAATACAGTAATAAGTCTATTATCACCTTTTTCTTTCTCTAAGAATGTTAGTGTCTTTTCTAGAGCATCAGGAGTATGTGCAAAATCAACAAAATAAGTTGCTCATTTTATTTCTTGTTTTTGAAGTCTTCCGTTTACTCCTTGAAAACTTTCAACAGAAGGGAGGATTTTATTGATATCTAATCCTATTTCTATTCCTACTGCAATTGCAGCGAGAATATTGTTTACATTAAATGCTCATAAAAGATTTGTTTTACTTCTATAAAGTTTTCACAAATAAGAGAATGTGAATTCTGTATGATCAAGATATTCTATTATTTGAGTAGCTTTCAAAATTGATGAAGCAGATGATGAATAACTAATTTTCTTATCAAGAGGCATTTCTTCAAATCGTTTTCTTCAAGTTGTATCATCTGTTGGAAATACTCAAATTTTAGTTTGTTTTTTGTTCGTTAATACGTTTTTAAATAGAATCTTTTTCGCATTAGCATATTTTTCCATATCTCAATGATAATCAAGATGATCATGTGTAATATTTGTTAGAACAGCGACATCAAAATCTATTCCTTCAAATCTATGTTGATCTAATCATTGTGAAGAAGCTTCTAAAACTGCTATTTTACATCAATATTCTTTTGCACTTGTTAGTAGTGATTGAAGGTCAAAAACATTTAAAGAAGTCATTTTTTTAGAATTTGCTTTTCTTTGGTTTCCAATTCTGATATCTGCAGTACTTATTGAAATTGTTGGAGCAACGTTATCATTTAATATTTTTTGGAGAAGATTTACGGTTGTTGTTTTCCCATTAGTTCATGTTACTCCTATTATAAAAAAACCATTTCAAGGGTTGTTATATAAGGAATTTGCAATGTCTCATTGTGTCCTTTTGTAAAGGTGATATAGGGATGAATCTTTGATGATTGGATATAATTTATTGTATCAAAGTACTTTTTTAATTAGTTTTTTCATAAGATAGAAAGGATTCAAATAAAAAATTCCCATAGTTAGATATAATTATAAATAAGTTTTTCTTTTTTACAATAATTTCTCTATTTTTTCGGTTTTTTGTTAAAATTCTGGCGTTTTTTTGACATATAAAAATTTTTGATTAAAATTTATATGTGAAATTTTTATTTCAGCAAACAAAAAATAATGACAAAAAAAGAGTTTATGTTGAAGGTAATTGATGCTCTTCCAAACTGGAAAATGGGTTGGGGGTTAAAGGCATTGATTCAAAATAATCAACTAGATCCTGATGTTTTTGAAAAATTGTATGAAGTTTTTAAGAATAGCGTGAATCAAACTCATGCTGAAATTCAACAACAACAAATGCAAAAAAGAATGGATCAGGTCAATGCAATGAAACAACAAGAGCAACAATCTGAAGAATCAGTGAATTTAGATGCGATGATGTCGTCTATATAGTTTTATTTCCTATCAAAATAATAAAATGAAAAAATCAAAAAAAGTGGTAGGGAATAATGTCCCTGTAGAAGAAAAGGTATCATTAGATAATGCCATCTTTGATCTTATTAAGGAGACTTGAGCTTGAGCTTGATTGGAAGGTCTTTTGAATTTTGAAGATAAACTTTCAACAACAGAAAGACAGTTGACTCCATCTGAGATTGCTATGATAATTAATAAAGTAAAAGAAGATATTCAAAATCCTGAATTCCTTTCATTTGAAAGTTGAAAAAAGGATGATAAGGATTTCTGATTTGAGGGAGTTTGAACTGATGTAATACCTACATTGAGCCCTAATTGAGATTGTATCGTTCCGGTTAATTTTTGGTATGATGGTCAAAGAAGAACAATCTTATTAATTATTGAAGTTTTGCCTGATTGAGAAGAAGTTATATATCGTTTACCAGAATGAGATAATCGTTATTCGATGAAGATAAATGATGTAGAGTTTACTTATCAATTAGTAAAACAAGGGAAATCGTTTGAAATGAAGTTTAAAGGTAATTAATTTTATTTTTGATATATTATGAAAATGGCTTTTTGAGAGCAATTGAATCCATATGAAGATTCTGATCAAACAAAAGAAGGATTAAAATCAAAAGAATGATTAAATTTTCCAGATCAACCTGCTGATCCTTATGCTGTAAAAAATTTTTTGAGAGATACAGAATGAATGTCTCCTGATGATTATGAACAGGCGTTGACTCCCAGGCTAATGAATGGTATAAATTGATTTGATCCAGAAACTTATAGAAAACTAGAAGTAGCGAGTGCTGCGATAGATGAGGTTATGGGTAAAAATAATCCAACACTTCAGGATCCTAATAGATGGGAAGAGACAAAAGATGCAATGTTGACATCTGAAAGACGTCTTGATTTCTGAAGAACAGCAGTAACACCAAATGCATCAGAAGGTTCAAGTTTATGATAGTTTAATAATTAGTAACTTTTTGCATATATAACTCTTCTTGCACTTGGTTTTCAACTAACTGGATCAATTCCTTCTTTGATTTCTCAATCAAAAGGTAGACATCTAATAGTTGCTTTGAGTTCATCTTGTACTTTCATTGCAGTCTCTTTTGTTCAATCCCAATGAGCTAATACAAAACCTTTTTCAACCTTTTCTTTTAGCTCTTCATATGTGTCTGCAGTGTAAGTGTGTTCTTTAGTAAAATTCATATGCTTAATATATAGATTCTCTTGGATTTCCTTGAGAATTTTTTTAATTTCGTTTGTTAAATCTTCTAATTTTACAAATTGTTTTTCCATAGTATCTCTTCTGAATATTTCAACTTGTCCTTGGTCTAGATCTCTTTTTCCTATAGCAATTCTTACTGGAACACCTTTTAATTCTCGTTCATTAAATTTCCATCCTGGTGTTTTCTGATTATCATCATCAATTTTTACTTTATATGGAATATTGTATTCTCATAGGAATTCTGAATTGATTGTGAGTTTTGATTTCTTTAATTCATCTAATGTTGGTGCTAATGCATTTAAGATTTCTTTTTGATCTTCTTCTGTTTTAGCAATAGGTATGATTACTACATGAATAGGGGCTAAAGCAGGAGGTAAAACTAAACCATTATCATCAGAATGAGACATGATTAGTCATCACATTAGTCTGGTACTTACTCCCCAAGAAGTTGCATAAACATATTCAAGTTCGTTATTTTTATTAGTGAATTTAACATCAAAAGCTTTAGCGAAGTTTTGTCCTAAGTTGTGTGATGTTCAAGCTTGAAGTGCTTTAAAATCTTGCATCATAGGTTCAAAAGTATAAGTCTTTACAGCTCAAGCAAATTTTTCATGTTCTGGTTTTTCTCCTTTATAATGGAATATTGCCATGAAATTCCTTACAAAATCAGAATATACATTCAACATTCTTCTTGCTTCTTCATCTGCTTCTTCTGCTGTTGCATGAGCAGTGTGTCATTCTTGCCATAGGAATTCAGCACTTCTGAGGAATAATCTTGTTCTCATTTCCCATCTTACAACATTAGCCCATTGGTTAATTAAAAGTGGTAAGTCTCTATGTGATTTAATCCAGTTTCTGTAACTATCCCAAATAATTGTTTCTGATGTTGGTCTTACGATTAATTCTTCTTCTAGTTTTGCATCAGGATCAACGATAATTCCTTCTCCATTTTCTCCATTCTTTAGTCTATAGTGTGTAACAACAGCACATTCTTTTGCGAAACCTTCAACATGGCTTGCTTCTTTACTAAAGAATGATTTTGGAATAAATAGAGGAAAGTATGCATTTTGGTGTCCAGTTGCTTTAAACATTGCATCTAATACATCTCTAATATTTTCCCATATAGCGTATCAATAAGGTTTTATAACCATACATCATCTTACTGATGAATTTTCAGCAAGGTCTGCATTTTTTACTAAGTCATTATATCGTTGAGAATAGTCTTCTGCTCTAGGTGTTAATTTTGTAGCCATTTTTTAATTGATTTAACAAAAAAATAAAAGTATCTAATATTTATTGATTTTTTATCGTGGGGACATGGCGCGTATGAAGATACATACTTATATAATGATTTAAAAAACGACTTAATTTATACTTTTCTTAATTGTGTTTTCAATAATAAAAAACTGCTACCGAAGTAGCAGCTTTTGTTTTTGCCTTTTTGTATAATTATTTTGGCTTTTTGTTTGGCTATGCGTTTAAGCAAGAGCTGAATTTTGAAGCGTCAATTTTAAGCTCTTTAGCAATACTTTCTAATGATTCATTTGTGAATTTTCCATCAGCTTCAGCAGTAGCGAAAGCTTTATCTAGGAAGTTATAGTAGGCATCTGTTCCAGCAACTTCTCCTGCACATTCAACTCATTTAGCACCTAAGTCTGCTGTTTCATGGAAATCAAGAGGCATGTTTTTGAATACAAGAGCAACATTAGCATCTTCTTCTACGATATTTTCAAGAGTTTTGCTGTCATAATGTCTTTGACAGAATGGACAAATAAGATCTGAATATTCTACAATAACGATTTCTGCGTTATTGTTGTTGTTCTTATAGAAAACTCCATCAAGAAGTTTTGCTAATTGTGTTTCAGTAAGAGTTCCTGCATTACCCATATCATCTGTTTTTGCTGAACCATCTCTAACAGCAGCAATAGCTTCTTCAAAGCTTGCTTTTGGATAAGCACCTCCAACTGCTTTATACATACGAGTTTTTGTATTAATAACAGCGTTTCCTGGTGTTCCGCTTAGTCCGAATAATTTGTATGCTTCATCAGCATTTCAATTCCATTCTTCATCTGAAGGATTAACTGGTTCTCCAGAAGCTGCTTCTGAAGTTTCTTCACTTTCTCCTCACATACTAGCAATTTGTTGCTCGATTTGAGTATTAATGTTTTCAATATACTCGTCTGTCATAACAGCATCGTATACTTTGTTGAAGTTTTCATCAGATCAATAAGACATTTCGATAATTAATTTGTGCATTTGATCTAATGCTTGTTCTACTTTTCCTAATTTAGAATTCATACAAAATCAAAGACAAGCTCCTCAGATAAGTGTACAAATAACTAGGATAAGTGTTCGTAGTCATGTTGAACCACAGCAACCGCAATTACATTTGCAATCGCAACTTTTTTCTTTCTTTTCCATAATATATTATAATAGGGATAAAATAAACAAATTATTCTTGAGGAATTTCTTCCGTTTCATGAAGTTGTTTTTCAAGGTCATTTATTTCATTTTCAATATATTCTTTGTATTCTTGGCTTCAATAAATGGTATTTAGTCTTGTATAATTTTCAGTTCCTCAATTATATAATAGTGTCCAATTATTCATTTGGTTGAGTTTCTTGATTATTATAATTGATAGAATAAGGTTTGTTAATAGTATTACGAAACCTATAATTTTTATACATAATTTGTAATTAATCTTTGGTATGTCGGGTAGTTCGATTTTAATTTCTTTTTTAGTACTAGTTCTTTTTGTTGTTCTTTGTTTGGTCTTTCATTCTCTCACTTTCCCTGCATTTTCTTTGTCTTTTTTTAAAGGCATGTCAAAATAGAAAAATTAAAGAAATTTCAGCATTTAATTATTCATTTTCTAAATGAATACAAATATTTCTGAAAAAAATCATTTGACAAAATACAAATAATTTGAAAATAGGGTATTTCAATAGGATATGCTTGCTTTTTAATATTACAAATTTATTATGAAGTGTTTTTCTCAAATGAATAAACTTTTTTGATAATACTATTGACATTTTCTATAAAATACATATAAGATATATCGTTCGATTAAAAACCTTTTATCTTTTTTGTACTATATATTATGAAAAACCTCTTTTTGTATGCTGCATTCATTCTTTGATGAATGTGTATCATTCCTATGTCAGCTTCTGCTAGCTGTCAGGATATTCGTTTCTCTGACGGAAGTCGTTTTTGTTTTGATATTAAGAGAATTAACTCTTCAACTTTTGAAGCTCAAGTTAGTTCTAAATCAACATCTTCTTCAATCTCTTGTAATTTGACATTACCAGATAATAGATCTGTATCACTAAATAATTGTGAATGAAGATTTAACTATGACGGAAATGATATTGGACCAATTCATTTAAGAGCATCTTGAAGAACAACATATGATTTGTTAACAAATTATGATTTTAGAAATTGAACTTTTGACGGATATTATAGTTCATATAATTCTTCTAGTTCTTATTATTATAATGACTATTATCCTGAAATTAGTTATGTTTCTGACTCAAGACCAGATAGAGATGAATGGATTGATGTAACATTGAAAGTTAAAAGGAATAATTCATCTTATGATTATGACTGAAGAGTTGATTTTTATGTTGAAAGATATAATTGAGGTTCTTGGTCAAGAGCTTCAAGTTATGAATATGATTTAGATAAAACATCTTATACTTTCTCTCGTTCAGATTGGTGAGAAGTTAAATTGTATAATTTGTTAAGATTTAGAGAATCATGAGAATATAGATTAGTTGCAGAATTACGTGATAGTTCATCTAATACATATGAAACATTTAATGTTGGTGGATATAGTTCAAGTAGTAGTTCTTCTTCATCATCATATAATGCAAGAGAAATCTCTGTTTATTCAACTTCTCCATCAAATCCTTCAACTTATGAATGGGTTGATGTAACTATTAGAGCTATGGCAAGTAATTGAAATATTGCAAGTAATTATAATAAAAGAGTTAAGATTGAAGTTCAAGAATATAGAAATGGATCTTGGAGAACTGCTGAATTCTCAAATTATGATTTAAGCCAAGAATCTTATACATTCTCAACATCAGATGATTGAAGAAAAACATTTAATTCATTAGTTAGATTTAGAAAAACTTGAGAATATAGATTAAAATTCACTGAAGAATATGATAGTTCTGTTTATGGTACAAAAACTATTAATGTTGATTACACATCTGATAATTACTACAATAATTATAATAACTACAGTTCAAGCTCTTCATATAATGCAAAAGAATTATCAGTATATTCTATTTCATCAACAAATCCTTCAACTTATCAATGGGTTAATGTAACATTAAGAGCGTTAACAAATAACTGAAGTGTTGCAAGTAATTATAATAAAAGAGTAAGAATTGAAGTACAAGAGTATAGAAATGGAACATGGAGAAGTGCTAGTTCTTCAGATTATGATTTAGATAAAACATATTATACCTTCTCAACATCAGATAATGGAAGTAAAACATTTAATTCATTAGTAAGATTCAGAACATCTTGAGAATTTAGATTAAAGTTTACAGAAGATAATGATAGTTCTGTATATGGAACAAGAACAATAAATGTTGGCTATTCAAATTCTTATAATTCATCTAGTAGTTATAGTTCTTCATATAGTGCAAGAGAATTGTCTGTATATTCTGTTTCATCAACAAATCCTTCAACTAATCAATGGGTTAATGTAACATTAAGAGCAATGGCAAATAATGGAAATATCGCTGGTAACTATAATAAAAGAGTAAGAATTGAAGTACAAGAATATAGAAATGGATCTTGGAGAAGCGCTAGTTCTTCAGATTATGATTTGGATAGAACATATTATACCTTCTCAACATCAGATAATGGAAGTAAAACATTTACATCATTAGTAAGATTCAGAACACCTTGAGAATTTAGATTAAAGTTTACAGAAGATAATGATAGTTCTGTATATGGAACAAGAACTTTTAATGTATGTGGTAGTAGTTATTATTATAATAGTTCCTCTCGTTATTATTATTCATATGGAAATTTCTCTGATAATGAATTGAAGAAAATTAGAGCAGTATATGATATTTGGGATAATGTTATTTCAGCATTGGAAAGAGATTATCCAAGATTAAGAAATAGCTCATCATGGAGAAGTAGATCTGATACTTTCAAAAGAAATATGAAAGATGTATTAGCTGATAATCGTTCTTCATCATTTAGAGATTGGTCTGATTTCTATAACTGATTTATGGATTGGTTAAGATATACAACAGAAACTAGATAATTACTATATTGTAACTATTAAATACTCCTCAGAAATGGGGAGTTTTTTTGTGTTTGCAATAATTAATAGAAACTATATAGTAATTTTGTTTTATTATATGAGAATAAGCATGTTTATTAGTATAGTATTTATTATAGCATTCACATTTGTCTATTTTTTTAGAGAGAATTATTTCTCAGAGTTGGTTATAAGTTTTTTGCCATATATTTGAGCGATTTTGTTGCTTATGGTTATCTATTGGCTTATTATGCTATGAAGGAAAATTTTCACTAAAAAGGTTATTGTCCCTGCGAAAGTAAGTTGATCTCCAATTATGTTAATTTTGAGTTGAGTGTTATTCTTTTTGTTTTTTTCAGAATTAGAAGTTTTTTATAATCAGAATTTTTTGGAGGACAATCTAGATAATCCGATTAAGATATTATATTCTAATATTTATAAAGATAACAATAATTTTTCTTGAATAATAGCAAGTATTGAGAGTGAAAATCCTGATGTTGTAATGTTTGTGGAATATTCTGATGAACATGAGAATTGACTAAAGGACTATTTTTCTGAAAAATATCCTTATTATGATAAAACAAATTGGTCAAGAATTTATGGATGAAGTGTTGTTATGAGTAAATATCCTGTAACAAATTTTATAAGTGATTTTGAACAAGAAGATTCTTGGAAATATGGTTATTTTAAAATAGATAAAGATGGTATTCCTTATTATTTTTATCTTCTTCACACAAGCTCTCCTGTTTCTTCTTTTGATTATCAGAAGAGGAATCAACAATTCATTTCAGTTAAGAAAGATTTTTACCAGCAACATGAAAGTTCAAGAGAGAAGAATTCAAAGATTGTGATGCTTGGAGATTTTAATGTGAGTCCTTGGTCTATTTTTTATAAGAGGTTTGCTCAGTCTTTCCCATTATTTAATAATATCACAAGATCACAAAAAATATTCTTTTCATGGAATTTGGCAGAAATGTTAAAGATACATGAGGACTTTTCATTTTTACCACAGTGGTTTAGGGATAATGTTTGATATTTTCCAATACTTTGGAGTCATATTGATCATGTTTTTGTTAGTGATAGTTTGAAGGTATCTGATTTTAAGAAAATTCATATTGATTGAACTGACCATGATTGAATGGTTTTCTCAATTGAATAGTTGTGTGTAATTATGCTATTCCATTATAAGTGCTTTTTTCTTTGTCAAGATTCACTTGTATTCATAAACAAAAACTATATATTTTTGTTCGTTATTTTTAGTTATTTTTTATGTAGTATGAAAGGATTTTGGACAACGAGAAGAATTGTTTTGACATTATTATTTGTAGTATGTCTTTTCTTTGTTTTATTTGTTGGAAGATCTTTTAATAAAGAAACTTTCGAGAGAGATTGGATTTTAACTCCAGATTGATTTAATTATTTTAGAAAGTGATTAGATATCTCTTGATGAACAAAACTTGTTTATAAGATTGATTATAGCAAGTATGAAGAGATTTATTCTGCATGAGATTTAGCTGAGGCAAAAAAGAGTATCGAAGAAGTTATTTTGAGAAATATCGACTCTAGAATTTCTTCATTATGAGTAAGTGATTATAAGTCATATATTCAAAAACTAGCTGATGAATCTCAAGTTGTTGTAGAAATCTGAGGTGTCGCAGATCTTGATCAAGCTAAAGAAATTATTGGTAAAACTGTTGAATTAGAGTTTAGATTGGCAAGTGATGATGATGTAACTCCAGAAACAATAGCACAAAGAAAGCAATTAGCTGAAAAAGTTAGAGCTGAAGCTGTTCTAAATCCTGATAAGATGGTTGAACTTTATGAGAATCAAGCATCTGAAAACATTTATGCACAAACAATTTCTTGAACATTAGCAGCTCTTCCTGAAATTTACAAAGAGAATGTAGAATTACTAAATACAATTCCTCTTAATCAAGTTTCAAATATCGTTGAAGGAACATATACTACATCTCTTTCTCAAGCTGAAGATGGTAGTGTAACAAGTGAAAATGTAGATTGATTCTTAGTATTCCGTGTTACAGCAAGAGATTCAGAAGAGAAAACAAGTTATTCTCCATCAGATATTATATCTGTAGCTAATCAATTATGATATAAATATGATGTTGAAGATTTTAAAGAAGATAATTGAATAGCAGAAGGTGAATATAAAATAGATTGAGGTAAATTATTATATAATCTATGAACAGGATCAGTTGAAGCTGATAAAAAAGCTTATAAGGTAAGAATTATTCAATTAGATAAGGAATCAACTCTTTGAAAAACAGGTGATGAAGTTGATCAAATTAATTCAGCATTTGATGCATTAGTTGCTTCAGTACAAGCTGATTTGAAAGCTAATCCTGAAATGGATGTTCAAACATGAACTGAATTAGCAAATGGATATCATACAGAAGAATCTATTGAATCTTATGTTGGTGAATATGAACCAGCTGTTAAAGATGTAAAAGTTTATACAACTGCAACATCAACATATGTAGTATATACTGATGATGTTAAGGAAGAAGGTGAAAGTATTTATTCTTTCTTAAAGATTGAATGAATTCAAGATGCTGCTGCATTTGAAGATACCTTAAAAAATCAAACTACATATACAATAGATGAAATCTTTGTTCAAGATAGATTATTATGGAAAATTGCTCAAGGAAAAGATGGTAGTCCATTAAACTGAGCTTACTTCTCATTTGCAAGACCTGAAACTACTGAATTCTGAGAACCAAGTGTTGGAATTGAATTTAATGGAGCTTGAAAAGAAATCTTTTGTGAGGTAACTTCTCAAAATATTGGTAGAAGTATGTGAATCTTTATTTGAGGTGTCCCTGCTACAATTGCTACAATTCAAACTAGAATTTGTGATGGTAGAGCTCAAATTTCTTGAGGATTTGATAAAGAAAAAGCTCAAGAAACTGCTAAAGAATTGAATTCATGAAATATGCCTGCTCCTTTGATTCTTTTACAAGAAGAAAAGGTTAGTCCTTCATTAGGAGATTATGCATTCCAAGGAGCTTTAATTGCTACATTAGTTGGAATAATTGCTATTGTCTTATATATCTTCTTTATTTATGGACGAAGAAAAGCAATTGTAACTGCTGCAACTATGGTAATGTTTATGGTTGTATTGGCTGCTTTCTTAAAGTTGGTTGATTATGCTCTTTCATTAAGTTGAATCGCTGCTATTATTCTTTCTATAGGTATGGCTGTTGATGCGAATATTCTTATTTTTGAAAGAATGAATGAGGAAGTAAATGAATGAAAGACATATTTAGCTTCAATTAAATCCGCTAGAAAGAGAAGTTGGTCAGCAATTAGAGATGGTCAAATATCAACTTTGTTAATTTGATTATTACTATTCGCTTACGGTATTAATATGTTTAAGTGATTCGGATCAATGATTATCCTTACAGCTCTTATGACTATGTTTATAAATGTTCCATTTATTGAAGAAATGCTTGAGACTGTATATAGAGGAAAGAAAGATTAGAAATTAGTTTAATATAGAAAAACATCTCCTTAATGGAGATGTTTTTTGTATATGATGTTTTTTAATGTTCTTTTTTAATTTTGTGTTTTAACCGAGTGAGGAATTTAAAGCTATAATAAAGAAGAGGATTTAGTACAAGGTCATAGTTTCAATAATATTCACATTTCATACCTCATAATGATTCTTTAAATTTACTTACTCAAACAAGTGGATGATCTGGGAATCCTGTAGGTGCTCATCCCATGAGGTCACAGAATTGGAATCAATGATCTCTTGCCCATTCAAACATTCAGTACTTTAAGTAATGATGTCCTCAAAGGTTTGTATATTTTCTATCAGTGAATCAATAAAGATAAACAATAGTTTTTTCATGGAAGAGACAGATACTTCATGCAATAATGTCTCAATCTAGTTCAGATACAAACATATTTCATCTTTTTGTTTTTGTGAGGATTCTAATAAGTTTATCATATTGTGATCTTGTGATTGTTGAAAAGCCTTTTCATCATGCAGTGATTTGCCATTTATCAAAGAAAATATCGTAATCATAGAGATTTCATTCTCTTACTTTAACTCATTTTCTTATGGCTTTTTTTACTCTATCTGCACAACCATTATTCATTTCTTTTAATAGTTCTTCATCTGTTTTTTTTAGGTTGATTAGTATAGTTGTTTGAGGCATATTCTCTTTAAAAGAAACTTTTAATCCTGTTTCTTTTTTGATTAATGCTCTTGTACGTAATCTCATTCATTTTACTTTCTCTACGATGTTTTGTTCTCTAGCCCAAGCATTATCAAAACTTGTTATTTCATTAACAATACCGAGTTGGAAAAATATATTTCATCGACTTTTTCAGAATTGCTTTTTTAGTTTCTTAAGTTCTTTTCTTACCATGTTCCAGTTGTCTTCAGGTATCACTAGTCCCATAATTTGAAATTCTCTGAACTTAAATGGTCAGATTTTTTTTTCTTTAATAAGATAAAAATAATCCTTTCAGAAAAGATTAACGAAACCATATTGTTTTCTATAGATATCTATTTGAAGTGTCTTTCGAATTGGACTTTGATAAAGGGAATACATTGCATATATCTATATTTAAAACATTTTAGTTTTTATATTTGTTTTAAGATATTGATTTATGATGCTAATTCAAACAGAAACTTGACATCTTTTTATTTTATTGGATATAATCCAATAACAAATTCACCTTTTATTTGGATTTCTTTTTTTTCAAATTTGTTTTTTAGCTCTTCAAAGCTACAAGTAATATGTTCTTCGAATAGTTTACTAATCTCTCTTGTCATTGATATTTTTCAAGAGTAATTGAGCTCATCTAATTCTTTTATTAATTTTTCTATTCTATGAACTGATTCATAAAAAAATGTTGGAATATCTCTTTCTATGCATTCTTTTAGTGCTGTTTGTCTTCATTTTTTTTGTGGAAGGAATCCAATATAACAGAATGATGAGGTATCAAATCAAGATCAGACAACAGCAGGAATAAGCGCATTTGCTCCTGGAAGGATAGTATAAGGAAGATTATTTTCGCTACATATTTGTATAAGCTGTTTTCAAGGATCTGAAAGTCATGGAGTTCATGCATCAGAAAGCATTCAAATATCGTTCTCTTTTAATAGATTTAAGTAATGATTTAATTTTCCTTGATTTGTGAAACTTGTAAGAGAAAAAAATTGCTTATTTTCGTATCAGATGTTAAGCATATTTAGTAATTTTTTTGTCGTCCTTGTATCTTCACAAATTAGAATTGGTAATTCTTTGAGTAAATTTAATGCTCTAATTGTGATGTCATCTATATTTCAAATTGGTGTAGGGATAAGATAGAGCATTGTGTTTTTTATTATAAAATATAACTTATTTATAAATACAATTATCTTTTTTTCAAGGCATTTCATCAGTTATTTTTTCACTCCCTTTGATAGCTTGAATTTTCTTAGCAAATCGTTAAACTCACTTTGTTATGAAAACTCTTTATTTTTTTGTTTGTTGTTTAAAATGAGAACATTATTAATTGTATTAATGATTATCATTGGAATTATATTTGTATGAAGTGTTCTTCTTCAATCTCCAAAGTGAGGTGGTATTGGAATGTGAATTGGTTGAGCTTCAGCTGGTTGAAGTAATGAATATTGAAGCAAAAAAACAATGGAATGAAAATTAAAGATTATATCACTTTGTTGTGCTATTCTTTTTGTTATCATCGTTGTGGTTTATCCTTATGTTAAATAATGTGGTATCGTTCATATGAATCGAGCTCTCCTAAGAGAATTTTGACATATTTCTTTTGAGTGATTTGTGGATTTTGGGTCATAATCACCTCAATTCTTTGTTATCAATTTCTTAGTGATAATTGAGAAGTCGTAAGTAAAAAATGATGAACGTTTGTTGAAGCTATTTTTGATCAAATATCTTATTTGCCTTATTTAAAAAATGACTGACAAAGTGTTTTTTATCAGTCTTTTTTATTTGATTCTTGTATTGATTATTCAACGCTAAGTACTGAATGATTAGAAGGTACTAATTGTAAGATTATAACTCAAGATTATCAGACTTATTATGTATCAGTTGAATGAACTTGAAAGCAGTGGTCAGATGGTACTCCATGGTCAATAGATGATGTTTTCTTTACGTATGATAAAATTATCCGTCAAAATGCTTGGGAGATTAAGTCTTTGACATCATATCAAAGCCTTAAAGTAGAGAAAGAAGAATGACGTATTAAAATTACATTCCCAACAAGTACAACTGATAATAATTATTTCTTTACAAACTATATTTTACCAAATCATATTTTATGAACTGCGTTATATTGAGATTATATTTGAGCTTTTGCCGCCGCTCCAATAACAAGTTCATGTGGTAAATTACAGCCAAAATCAAGTGATGATCAAAGTTTGGTATTTAATCTTATGTGATGTGAAAATACTAAGTTATGATATTATCAGATTAAGAATTATGATAATTTTGAAGTGTTTTCTAAGTCTGTAATTGAAGAGTGAAATAGAATTGTTGATATGTATGCACACCAACTTCAATTAGAAGATTATGCAAGAAGAAATATTATTAAAAGTGATATGTTGAGTTTCTTCTTTAATACTAAGTCTCCTAAAATGAAGGTTAGATTAAGAAGAGCTTTATGAGGACTTATTAATGCTAAATTCTATGTCTGAGATGAATATTGAAAATTCTTGAAAATGTATAGAGAACCTTTATTAACTTCTTTCTATTCAGATTGAAGTAATATTAAGGAGTTTATTAATCGCGTTTCATTAACTGAAAAGGATGACTGAGTAGGAAAACAAGAATTAGAAGATAGTTGAGTACAAGTTTTGAAAACTCCAATTAGTATTAATTGAGTTGAGAGAAAGTTTATTTTCTATACTCCTATTAGAACAGAAACCTTTAATTTTGAAATTAGATTCTCAAATCAATTTGAGAACATAAAAGTAACTGATTCTAAATGAAATCAATTTAGTCCTAAAAACTATAAGAAAACCGATAAGAAGATTGTTTATCCATTAGAGGTTTGAAAGAATCTTAACCAATGATTAAATCAATATACAATTGTTTGAACAATTAAGTGAAAAACTTATACGATTGCTAATATAGATTTATATATGATTAACATTGAGTGAACTCAACAAGTTGATGATCAAAATGATTGGAAGATTAAAGTTGTTTATTATAATAATCTTGAATCTAATTTCTCAATAAAGCAATTTAAAAAGATTTTGGAGGATGCTTGAATCATTGAAAACTTTGTATTTGAACAAGTAAGCTCTCCAGAGGCATTGGAAGCAAAATTGATTATGGAAGATTATGATATTCTGTTGAATACAATCAATCTTTGAATGAAAAAAGATGTTTTAAGAATCCTTACTACAAGTGATGCTGCTGTTAATCCATCATTATATACTAATCCTAATTTAACAAGTTTGTTTAAGCAATATACAAAGGCTTCACAAAAAGATGAGATTATTGGACAAATTAATGCTATTTATGCACAAGATATGCCGTTTGTAATTGTTTGATATCCATATTCATTTGTAAATTTGAAGAATGAGCTATTGGAGTCATCTCTATGAACAAGTGGTTTCTTATATGAATTTACATGGAGAGATTATTTGTTAGAACATATTACCTTGATAAAATCAAAAAATTTAGATTTTTCAAAGTTGCTAGATTTCTGAGGATTCGTTTCTTATTTTAAGAATAAAATTAAGAATTCTTTTGATGGATTGAATATTAAGTTCTTTAAAAAAGAATCGTCTGAAGATGCTGTAACAGGAGAAGAAAATGGTTCATGAGATGTTATTACTAGTTGAGAGGTTGTGGAGAAAGTTAATACTTGAGAGGTCGTGGAGGAAGTTAATACTTGAGAGTATGAAATTATTGATAACTATGAGTGAAATTCAGATCCTTTTGCATGATTAATTCAACCGTTTAATTAATTATTGAAAGATAAACAGAAAAGAGAGCTGATTTTTGTATCAGACTCTTTTTTTATATTGTCAATATATTAATCTATTCTTTAAAAAATAGATAGAAGAATCGTATCATGATATGTAATAATTCTTTTTTTAATTTAATTTTTTATGTATACTTAGGTTATCTTTTATTTTATTGAAGATATCTATGTGAAAAATTAAGTATTTAGTAGTTCTAGCGCTGATTTTTTCTGTGTCTCCTTGTTTTGCTGTATGAGATGCAGTTGATTCAGATTTTACTAAAGATATTTCATTTAGAAATGCTATTGAGCAAGTATCATGATTAAAGAACTCATTGATTATTTTTAAGCAAAGATTGGCTGAAATGGATGAGGCTTCTAAGGATAATCATGGCTGAGAATTAGATGACCAATATAAGGAGGTTAGATCTGAAATGGTTAAAGTTATTCAAGATATTAATGCATCTACTCAAAAGATGACTACCACAATTCAAACTCTTTATAGATTCAGAGAAGAATTACAAAAAAATGTAAAGGTATTAGAGGAAACTAAATATCATTTAGAGGTTGCTAAAAAATATTTAAATCAACTTCTTTTTATGGTATATAAGATGGAAAGAGAAATTTATAATGAAACTTGAGATGAGGTGGATTTATTAAAGACTTTTGTAAAATCTGATGTTATGCCTCAATTGTTAGCATGAGATGATACTTTAAGAATTCTTTTAAATCAAATTAATTCTTTATTACAAAAAACTTCTGCTCAAGAGCAGCAAAAGACTGATACTGTAAAGCGTTTAACAGAATTAAAAGTTTCTGCTCAAAAGTCTCTTGATTATTATAAAACTGAAATGCAAAAACTTGATCAAAAGAGAGCTTATCTTATGAGTTTTATGCAACTTTATAGTGAGAAAAAATTACAAGATTATATTGATTTTGATACTGCTTGAGATGAGTGAAAACTCCATAATTTAATTAATTGAATGGTTGCCGATATTGTTCAGAGAAAATATCTATGAACAAATGGCTTGTTATCAAAGATTGCTGATTTAGATCATCATGTTGATAGCTCTGATAACGAAAATAGTGCAGTGGCTTGGCCAACCTATCCTATTACTCAAATTTTGACTGTTTTTAAAGATCCTGCGTTTGAAAGAGAATATTGATTTAAGAATTTTTCAGTTAAATTATCTGTTGAACAAGGAACTCCTGTATATGCGATGAGAGATTGAGTTGTTTATTATGTAAATAATTGAGTTTGAAATTTGAATTGGTTATTAATTTTACATACCGATGGATATGTTTCAACCTATGCATATCTTAGCACTATTTATGTTGAACAATGAGATTATGTAAAAAGAGGACAAGTTATTGCTAAGAGTTGATGAGAAGCTTGAACTCAATGAGCATGATTTATTTCAAAAGGTGCTAATCTAACCTTTTCTCTTTTCAAAGATGGTGTTGCTATAGATCCTTTGACTGTATTGGATTTAAGTGTTGTTCAGGATAGAGAAACTGTACTTCCAGAAGAATATCGTTTAAAATATTTTAATGATCAGATGATTAGACCAATTGATGTATCTAATCTATCATTATTAAAGTGAGATACTGTTGATGTTAGAGCTCAAACATTCCTTAATTCTTATGCTGTTTGAACATATAGAAATTTAGCATTTTGGGATGAAGTTGTGAAATGAACAAATATAGATAGAGATATGGTTATTTGTATTGCATTTGCTGAATCTACTTTATGAAGGTTCTTATCAACAGATAATAACATTGGTAATGTTTGAAATAATGATAGATGAGATCGTATAGCATATAATAATCCATATAATGGTGCGAGATTAATTCCTTTGACATTAAATAATAAGTATTTGTGAAATTATCATACTATTAAACAATTATCAAGATATTGAAACGAAGATTGAAAGATTTATGCATCTAGTCCAATTAATTGGCAGTCTAATGTGCAAAAATGTCTTTCTAAGATTAAATGATTCTATATTCCTGAAGATTATCCATTTAGAACAGCTCCTAATCCTAATTGAGTTGATAATGGAGAGATTGCAAATGGTGGATGAAATGAAATTAGTGCAATGATGAGTTGATCTGTGATGAAGAAAATTTGATGAGTTCCTGTTGAGTAATTTTGCTTTCATAAATAAAAATAAGAGTCGTTATGACTCTTATTTCTTGCTTTTTGATATTTTTATTCCTTTGATTGTTTTGAGAATCCTTTAATAGCTTCTAATACTTCCATTGGAATCATCCAAATAGTTGTATTAGATTGATCAGAACTTAAATCGTTAATTGATTGAAGTGTCCTAAGATGTAAAGCACCAGGAGCTTCTGCAAGCATATTGGCGGCTTTTCTTAGATTCTCAGCACTTGCTAATTCTCATTCTGAAGTAATAATTTTTGCTCTCTTTTCTCTTTCAGCTTCGGCTTGTTTTCAGATTGTTCTTTTTAAATCATCTGGAATATTGATATCTTTAAGTTCTACTGATAGGATATCAACACCCCATGAATCAGATTTTGTATCAACGATTTTCTTAATTTTATCTGCTGCTTCTTCTCTTTTAGCAAGAAGTTCATCAAGTTCAAATTGTCATACAATATTTCTCATTGTTGTAAGAGCAAATTGAGTCATTGCATAGTCAAGATTTTTGACGTTAAGTACGGCTTTTTCTACTTGGTCTTCTTTAACTCTATAATAGATTACGGCATTTACTCAACAAGCAATATTATCTTTTGTCATTGCTTCTTGTGAAGGTAGATCAACAGCTTTTTCTCTGACATCAACATTGATTGTTGTTTCGATAATAGGAATTATAAGATTTAGTCATGGAGTTAAAACTCTAGAAAATTTTCAAAGAGTTAAAACAACCTTTCTTTCGTATTGATTAACAACTCTGATCATTGTTAAGAATAGAAAGATGATGATACATAGTAAAGTTCGTCACATTATGTATGAATAGTGGATAAAACCTTTATTTTGTGAATGATGTTTTTACTCCTATTAAACTTCATTTTTGATGAGTGCTGTTTTCTAGTAATTTCTTTGGATTCTCAAATGATTCTCAAGATGTGAAACAATTAAGTTTTTTTCATTCATTGTAATCTGATTTTTTAGATACTTTTAATGCATCAAGAAAGTTTATAATACTATCCATATTTCCAAGGAATTTTTCTTTTTCTTCTGGTGTTAATTTTAATTTACTTAGTGTTGCTAAGTGATCTAATTCTTTTTCAGTAATGCTCATTTATGTTACTTTTGGATAAATATCTGATTTAGTGCTATTGATTATTATAAAAATAGCAAGAGATTTTTATAAAGAAAACATTTTCTAAAGAAAATCAGTTGATTTTTAATAGCTAATATTTATAAGACATAACAGTCTTATGTTTTTTTGATATTGATATGGCACTATAGCTCAGCAGGTTAGAGCGCGCCTCTCATAAGGGCGAGGTCGGTGGTTCGAGTCTACCTAGTGCCAATACTGTAGATCATCTCAAAAGTCATTCAAAAATATTTTATTTATTTGCAAATGTTGTAAAATGGCCGCAAAAAAGAAAAGTGGAGTAATTAAGGTTGCAATGGTTTGTAGTGAATGTAAGGCTACAAATTATTTTACAAGTATTAATAAAGCAGTTACTCCAAAACTTGCTCAACAAAAATATTGTAAGCATTGTAGAAAACATACTGAACATACTTCAAAAGAGAAGTTGAAGTAGTATTAAATTTTAGTTTTTTTATAACATTCTAAACATGTTAACAATTAGATTATCAAGACATGGAAGATCTAAGAGACCTTTTTATAGAATTGTTTTGACTGAACATACAAAGTCTGCTAAGTTTTGATATAAAGAAGTTTTGGGTTCTTATGATCCATTGCATCATAAATTAGAAGCTGATGTTGAAGCTATTAAGACTTGGGTTTCAAAAGGTTCACAAATGTCTGAAAGAGTTGCTAAATTATTATACAAAGAAACAAATGATGCTCTATTTCAGAAATTCTTTGTAATGAGAGAAAGAAAAAGTTTACCAAAAAATGCAGATAAAGAGTAAAAAATCCTTTAAGGATTTTTTCTTTTAAATTACAAAAATAAAATGCCATATTTGCCAACAGTTGATGCTTGATTTGAAGAAATTGTGCTTTATATATTGGCTGCAGTTGTTCTTCTTATTTGTCTTGGTTGTATATATGCTTTTTTTAGAGCAATTATTCTTTTCGTTTTTTCAAATGGAAAGGCTGATAAAATTCAAGCAGCTTGGAGTAGTATAAGATATATGATTTTGTGAATGTTCTTTACAATTTTATTCTTATTTGCTGCGCCAACTCTATTGAAGTTTATGAATGTAAGAGGAGCTGATCAATATACTGCTAAGAATGTTTTCACATATATGTGAAAAATATTAACTAAAATAACTGGACTATGAAATATTATGGTGGAATCTCAAGAGGCAAATAAGATGAACGGTCAATTGTATTATGATATTTAATGCGTTTCGTGATAATTATTATTTTAGATAGAAAATATCTTCCTAGTGAAGGTATTTTTTATTTAAATTAGCTTTCTTACTGCGTTTTAAGTTACTTCTTATTTTTTTAACCAATATGTTATTGGTTTTTAGTATATAATTATAATTAAATTGTACTTATGTAAAGTGTTTTTTAGCGCATTACCTTTGACAATCTTCTTTATTTTAATAAAAATTTAGTGATTATTAAGTTTTTTAGTTGTATTGCTTCGTTGAAATTTGACAAATCCCCTTAAAAAGGGTAAAATATATCAGTCTTTTAATCCCTATTTTTTGCCTGATGCAATCCCAGAAAAAAATAAAAAGTATAAAAAATAAGTTAATGTATTTGGCTTGTTTATCTGTACTTGTTTTTTCTTTTGTTTTCTATCTATATTCTGTTTCTGGTTCTGTTTTTCTTGCAAAGGCTGCTGGTGGTATTACCTATGGGGCAAAAGAAACTAATGCGAATATATATTGAGATGATGACTCGAGAAATGGTTTTTTATATAAGGAAATTGTTGTTTCAGATGGTTCGAGTTCTTTCACTTTAATGGATCGTAATCTTTGAGCTAAAGCAGCTTGGGATTGAGTAACAATTGTGGATGATCCTTCTAATTATGATACGGATAATGATTATTATGGTTATTATTATCAATGGTGAAATATTTGGTGATTTTCTTCAAAGACAATAAGATGAGATAGTTGAAAAGTGAATACAACATCTACGCCATCGAATTATTCATCAACTAAATGGAGTGTAAGAAACTCATGGAATTCTTCAAATGGTGATTTGTGGTGAGATGTAACTGATTCTCAACCAGCAAGGCGCTGACCATGTCCTGTTTGATGGCATGTTCCAACGCATGATGAGTGGGTATCTATTTATGATACATGGAATAATTCTGAAAACAAATCGACAGGTGATTCGGTTACAATGAATTTTGCTAAAGATTTAAGGCTTCCTTTTGCTGGTTACCGTAATCAGACTAATCTTCAATTCGGTCGTCGTTGAGAATATGGATATTATTGGTCTTCTTCTCGTTCTAATAGTAATCAGTCTGCTCATGATTTTATTTTTAGTTTGTCAACTTTTAATCTTGATCATTCGGACTATCGTTCTTTAGGAGCTCCAGTTCGTTGTCTAAAAAATAGTTCTTTAATTCAAACTTATACTGTGGCTTTTGATAGTAAATGATGAAATCAAATAGCGAGTCAAGATGTTAGAGAATGAGAATTGGTTACTAAGCCTCAAAATCCTACGAAAGTCTGAACAAATTTTATTAGCTGGAATACAATAGATTGAAAAGAATTTGATTTTAAGTTTCCTATTATTCAGAATATTACTCTTTATGCAAAATGGGAATGAGAGTGAGATGAAACTCTTAAAGATGAGGATAATTATTTATTAACAGCAGACTGAGTTGTCGTGACTTGAGTTGCTAATACTATTGAATATCTTACTTCGTTATATTTATATGTAACGGATCCATATGCATCTACTTCTGTTGAGTTGAAGTATGATGAAAATTTAAATGCCTTATTAATTAATTCTCCTATTAATGCAAATGCTATGGGTATTTGATTTAATAATTTCTGAGAGTGAATTGTTGGTAGTGTATCAATTTGATGATCTTGAAATGTCTTTAGAATAAGAAGTCAAGAAGTCTATAATGATTATGGAGATTATACTTGAACAAGGAATGGAAAAAATGACAGTGCTGTTGGTATTTGATGAGAGAATAATAGGCCAAGTGCTGCATGAGGTGTTATTGTTTGATGAAAGAATAATACTGTTTCATTTACTGATTCAACTATGGTTTGATGAATAGATAGTTCTGTTGGTTGACACAATTCGGTTTTCTTGTGATCAAGGAATAGTTCTTTAAATGTGCAGGATTGGAATTCAATTGATATGTGAACTCATAATCGTGGTGATAAATTTACTTATTTAATTTGAAGTTGAATTGATACTCATGCGCGTTGAACTTCTTGGGCTTTTACTGTAAATGGTGTATTTGCATGGTCTCCTGATGAAAAATGATTCCCGTTGTTTTGATGAGGTTTATGATGACAGCAATGATTTTATATTAATGCAAAAAATGGTTTTTGATTAAATACATCAACTCCAAGATTGACTTTTGATTTTAGATCATGATGACCATTGAAAGTTACTAAAACTGATTGAATTCAAAATAATTCATTAATATTTAGTAAGCGAGATTCAAATCCTATTACCTGCTGGGATAGAGGTCAAACAGTATTTTTCCGCTGAACAATGGCTTATGTTCAGAGTGGTGGTATTGGTTCTTTTTGTTGATGTAATGGGTCGTATTGGATGCCTTTGTCAGCAAATGCAGTTGAACAATCTTTGTGTGCTGAAGCTAATATAAATGCAAGAGATTGTGATTGAGCAGAGATACTTAATAATGTAATATTTCATACATGAACTAAATGAGCTGCAAGATGGGATGAAAATGCTAATGATTGAAAATGAGCTTGGATTAATTTGAATTGGACATATATGTGAGTTCCAAGTCTTTTGTCTGGTGATATAAGAGAGTGCTCATATACTTGTGCTGTTTGATATCATCCTAATAATAAGAGTGCTAAATGATGGTTTACGTGAGATTGTGTACCATGTGATGAGTTAACTGGTTGACAGTATGTTACGCCATGAACTTGAGTAAATGATTGTGAGTTTAGATGTAATGGTTGATATAAATATGATAAGTGGGCAGAAAAAAAGGCTGATAGATGTACTCCTTGTAAGGCTTGAGAATGGACTCCAAATTTAAATCAGTTTTCTAAGTGTAATATTTGTAAATTGCCAAATTGAGTATCTGCTCAATCTGAAACTTTAAGAGCTGGAATTATTTTTACTTGATGAGTTTTGTGGAATTGAACAACATGAACATGAGAGCCTTATTTTAGAAAGTTTACTACTTTTGCTTCAACTGAAGATGGTTGTAAATTTGAGTGTGCTTCAGGATTTTATTTGTGATCTGGTTGAACTACTTGTGTTGAATGTTGAATTTGAACATTTTCTAAATGAGGTAAAGATACTACTTGTTTCCCTTGTGAAAATATGGTGGAAAGAACAATTAAATTTAGTGTAACAGATGTTAATGGAAAATATTATGATGATGAAGTAAGAGTTTCTTGGTATACGACAAAATGAAAAAATTGATCAAAAAGTTGTGAATGGACATGTAATCCAGGGGTTTGATTTGTTAAAGAATGAAATACTTGTAAATGTCCAGATGACTACCATTTAGAATTGGTCGGTGGACAACCTAAATGTATCTCAAATATTGCTGATTTAGCTTGTACTTGAACACTTCCATGATCGCTAGCAATAAGATGATCTGCTATTGCAGAATGAGTTGCTGCTTGAACATTGACTGATAATGATCGAGTAGCAAGAAATATTACATGGAAATATGCTGGTGATAATAAAGATCCAAAAACACTTAAAGCATGTGAGTGGACTTGTCCTGAAGATTATACTAAAGATTGAAATAATTGTAAACCTCCTCAAATGTGAATTTGTGGTTCTGCTAATTGAAAAGTGGTTGATTCGTTAGATGATTCAAATCTATGTACAACTAATTTGTGACATGATTTTGTGTCATTAGATGAAGAAATTGAAATTAATTATTATTATAATGGAGTGTTCCAATTTTATCCAAAGCCTGGTTTGCCTTATTTTACTAATCCAGCAAAGTATTTTGCAATTTGGAAATGTAAATGATATAAATGAAAAGCAGAGTATAGTACAAATTGTTTTGCATATGTAAAGTGAAAAATGGAAAAGGCTCAATGTCCTGCTGTTCATCGGTCAAATGGTAATGCACAAGCAAAATGTATTTATAATTCTCCAGATAATTGTAAATCAAATCTTAATTGTCCTCCAATAATACCTGGTGCCCAATTGGATGTTATTAAGGTTCCTAGTATTAATTGGGATAATGTGTTGCCTCATTGATTGAAATGGACTTGCCCTGGTACATTTTGAATGCATACTGTTGAGTGTCATGATTGTGATGTGGATTATAGTTGGTGGACTTCGGAAAATGGATGTACAAAGACTGAAGTTATAACACCTTGTGATGGTACTCGTCCAAATGAAAGTGATCCTTTGCTTCTTATTGGAGATCATACTTATGTAAATAAATTTTACGATGTAGGTACTTGAGGATATAGACCATGAATTATTAAATATCATAATATACCTGCTTGAAGTAATCCTGGTGCTTGTGAATACTCATGCCAAGCTGGTTCTCATTATTGTGGAAATAGGTGTTATTATGACCCTAAGTGTTCGAATGGTCTTGAGTATGATTTATCATGAAATGCTGTTGATGGTACTTGTAGTGTGTGATATTCTGTCAATTTCCATACGTGAGCTGATGATAAATATTATTGGTCTTGTCAAGAAGGTTGTCAGTCGGACCCTTGTTGATATACTTGATATTCGTGTCCAGAAGTTAATGTACATCATACTGTTTATGTTTGACCAAGGCATTGGTTAACTTCTGAGCCATCTGATAATCCTTTGTTTGCGAGTGAGGCAGCTGCACGTTGAGTACCTTGTTCTTTAGCTTGTGCTGATGGTTTTGAATTATCTGATGGTGATTGTGTTAAAATTACATATTCATGTCCTAGTGAGCCAATTCCAGAACATTCAAGGCCTGTATGAGTAATGGATTGATTAGAAGTTGAACCAATTTCAGGTAATGTCTTGTATGCTACTGAAGAAGCATGAAGATGAAAGCCTTGTGCTTATATATGTGATACTACACTTGGTTTTGAATATGATGCTGAGACTGAATCGTGTGTAGAGAATGCTGAGTTACCTAAGTGTTGAGAACCTAATGGATGACAATGGAATTGGAGATCATCGCCACAATATTGTGAAGAAGCTTTTTGAACAACTGATCTTGATGAATGTTTGGATTTAAAATGTGCTTATATCCATTGAAGAGGAACTGAAAATTATGATAAGTGTATGCAAAAAGGTATTTATAACTATTGTGAGGTTTGAGAATGGAAAAATTTTAATGTTGGTACTCAAGATGGTTTAAAAACTTGGGATTGTGTAAATTGAGATAAAGTAATTTCATGTAGTTCTTCTTGTACTCCATGAACGGATAATTATGATCCTTATTATTTATGTGCTGACGATAATGATGATTCGATTTATGTCAATTTGAATCATTCATTCTCATGGACCAATACTTCTCCGTGGTTAACGGTGACGAGGTCTTGGGCGTGATGAGTTAAAGATATGTGATATGTTCATTATGATGCTGCAGAAAATCCTAGTTCTAGTCCAAGAACATATACGGTAAAATTTGAAACAGATGATCCTAACTATTGTTCTAATTGGTCTCTTACATTAGTGCAGTGTTGAAAGGGTAAGAAGTGTAGTACTTCTAGATGAAATTGGACTTGTACGGATGAGTAATTTAATGTTATTTTATTTAATTAATATATAATTATGAAAAATTCATTTTTTGAAAAATCTACATGGAAGTGAATATTTGCATGATTAGCTGTTTGTTGAATATTCTTTCTAGGGGCTTTTGCAGCAAATTTCGCTTCTCTTGATGATTTTTTAATAAAACAATCGCCATATCTATTAACACTAGGTAATTGGAATTGATTGATATGAAGTATTAATGGTTCATTCTCTGGTATGAATGCTACAATGGAAAAATATACAATTCCTGCTTGAGCAACAATGATATTCCCATGAAGTTCATGTCCTAAATGATGGTCTCAATGGGTTTGATGATGAGAAAAAACCTTTCTCGTTCCATTGCAAGAGGGGCAATCTTTATGAGGTTGATGATCTAATACTATTTCAATCACACTTGAGCATATGCCAAAACATTCACATTATGTTTTGAGTAGTAATAGACCTGGTACTGAAGGGCTAGGTAAGGTGACTGCGCTTAGTATAGGAGATATTGATAAAGTAAATAATTGAGATTTTGATTATCTTTTAGCTTGAGTTAGTTCAACACCTGATGTTTGAAAATCTTCTGAAGTGTGAGAAGGTAAACCAATCACAATTGTGCCAAAATTTGTTAGTGTATTATTCTGTCAAAAAGATTAAAAGTTGTTTATTTTATGTTTAAATGATAATTTCTTTAAAAGTAGGATGCTTTGTCATTCTACTTTTTAGTAATGAGAATTTGTTTTATAGAAAAAAACAAAAACCCTATGGCACACTTTATAAAGGTTCATCCCGAACCCCCGTACCATGGGATTTACTTTGTTGACATTAATATAATCATTATTTTTAGAATTGCAAATCTTTGCCAACTGGGAAGTATAGAGTTGAAACACCTTCAAGCAAAGGTTTATTTTTGAGAGAAAATTTACTATAAAAAAAATGAAGGATTTCAAACCCCTCAACTTTCCGCTTTGTATAAGGCATTAGCCTCTATTCCAGACCCTAAAATCCTAAATGGGGCGGGCTATGGGATTCGAACCCATGACCCTCTGGACCACAATCAGATGCTCTAACCAACTGAGCTAAGCCCGCCATATCCATTTCCTCTTAGCAAAGAAGAATATAATAAAATCCTTTTAGTTTTCAACAGAAACTATTTATATTTGACAATATGAATAGTTTCTCTATATAAAATATGTATTTTATTTCTCTATATGCTTGTAAAATATGGATGAACAAGTTTTTGAGAAAATTAAGAGAGTAAATGAATATTGAAAAGAATATTGGCATGCAAGAGAGCTTGCTAAAGTTTTAGAATATTCAGATTTTACTAATTTTTTAAGAGTAGTAAAGAAAGCTGAGACAGCATGTATAAAAAGTTGACAGAGTACGAAGAACCATTTTAGTGAATTTACTGAAGATGTGAAAATTGGTTCTTGAGCAAAAAGGGCTGTTAAAAATTGGAAATTAAGTCGTTATGCTTGTTATCTTATTATTCAAAATGCTGATCCGAATAAAGTTATTGTTGCGTTATGACAGAGTTATTTTGCTTTACAAACAAGACAACAAGAACTCTCTGCTCAAGCTCTTGAAGACCAGAAAAGATTAGAGTTAAGAGATGAAGTAACTAAACATAATAAGAAGTTATTTAAGACAGCAAGGGGTGCTTGAGTAAGTGATTATGCAACCTTCTATGATTCATGATATCAATGATTATATTGATTAAAGAAAAAGGATATTATAGAGAAAAAACATCTTGATCCAGAAGATAATATTTTAGATCATATGAATAGCGAAGAGTTAGCAGCAAATCTTTTCCGTGCAACACAGGCAGAGGCTAAGATAAAAAGAGAAGCAATAAAATGACAAGATAAAGCTAGTCAGGCACACTTTGAAGTAGGACAAAAAATTAGACAAACGATACAAGAATTATGATGAACAATGCCTGAAGATATTCCAGCAGTGGAAGATATTAAATTTGCAAGAAAAAGATTAGAAGAATTGGAGTATAAAGAATGAATAAATCGTCGTTGATTTGAGGAGAAGTTAGCTGAAAAATTAGCAGAAAAAGAATTTAAACAAGTAATGGAGACTTCAGAAAATGTTGAGAAGAGGGAACACAATTTCCCATTACCTGATAGTGTCTCTTTGTTAACTAGATTAGCTGAAATAATTAAAGGATATCCGTGAAATGAAGATCTTTTTTTGTGAGAAAAAAAGTTTAAAGTTTCTTCTGAATGATTAAGATTAGTTAATGAGTTGATGAAAAAATAATTTATATTAAAGGAATTAAACATGTTACACTATTTTGTATGAAAATTGAAGATTGTTGGTAAAGAAAAATTCTTAGTTAATTCTTCTTTTTGAATTCAGGTATTATATTCATGAGGAAAAAGTGAAGGAGAATATTTTGTTTATCCTTATTTTGATGATCAGAAGAAAACATTCTGATATTTTGCATTTGATACTATGGAACAAAAGGAAGTATTTGAAATGATGTTAAAGGTGTCATGAGTATGACCTAAAACAGCTTTCCAAATAGTTCAATTTCCATTAAATGAATTAAAAGATGCTGTTGAGAATTTAGATGCTAAATTCTTTCAGGCTATTCCTGGTGTTTGACCAAAAATGGCTAAGAAAATTGTCTTAGAATTAAAAGATAATGTTAAAATTTTTGAGGCGGTTCAAATAGATCAAGATCAAAAGTTATTTAAGTCTGTGAGTAAGTCTTTACAGAATTTTTGATATGATTCTGCTCGTGTTAAGGAATTGTTGAGAAATTATCCTGAGAAATTGACAGAAGAGAACCTTCCAAACGTTGTAAAATGGGTTATTTCGGAGATGGGGAAATAAAGTGATGTTGAAATAGAATAGTTAATGTTTAAAAAGATTGTAGGCTGACTATCTCGCAGTGAAGTTTACTATCAAAAATCTCAACTTATACCTGGGAGCCGAAAATCCTATCTGTATGGATAGTGAGGAGCTACCCACCTTTCCTTTAAGGAGAGATGATACACTTTGTTACGGCTAGTCGGTCTTTTTTATTATCAAATGGTTATGGAAAAAGTTTCTTTAGTATTTGATTGAACTACTGAAAGAATTGATACGTGGTTAACGAAGCAGTTTTCTTATTCGAGGAATTTTTTTCATCATATTATTGAAAGGTGAGGTGTGCTGGTTAATTGAAAAGTAGTTAAAAAATCAAATAAATTAAAGAGTTGAGATAATATTGAAATCGATGATTTAGAGAGATTTATTTCACCTATTATTCTAGATGAAGCTCCAGATATTGATATCCCAATTGTTAAAGAAGAAGAGGATTATTTAGTAATTAATAAACCTAAGTGAGTTTTATCTCATCCAAATAGTATCTGGGATATTTCTAAACCAAGTGTTGTAGGTTTTTTATATCACCGTTATTCGGCTTTGCCTAGTGTCTGAAATTTTATTAGAGCGTGATTGTTACACAGATTGGATAAAGATACGGATTGATTAATGATTGTTGCTAAAACTGAAAAATGACTCGCACACTTCAAGGAATTATTTAAAGAAAAATCTGAATCTGAAAGTTTAGAGGATAAAGATAAGGTTCCATTGAAAAAATGGTATCGTGCTAGTTGTGAAATTACAATGGAGTGAAAAAAGTTTTTAAATACTGTAGAATGAAAGTTGCCATTTATTATTCAAGAAGTTGTTAAGGCAAAGGTTCCTAATATGACTCCTAAAATGTGAATTACACAAATTGAGAGAATTGAAAAAATATCTGATAAAGAATGTAGACTTTATTTACAGATTTTTACAGGAAGAACACATCAAATTAGATATCATTTAAGCTCTCATTGATTGCCTATCGTTTGAGATTATCTTTATTGAAAAGAAAGTAAGAGGTGAATGCAATTGACAGCATATAGGTTAGAATTTAAGGATCTTTCATGAGAGATGATTTGTTTGGAAATTTAAAATTGATTAGTCTTTAATTGTTGTGGATTGTGTTAGTTTGATAATATTGCAAAAAGATGGGGATGGAATAAATAAAAAATAAGTAGATGGTGAGCTTTATCTACTTATTTTCATTCTTCTTCGTAATAGTAACTGTAATCAATTCATTTCATAAAAACGTTTCTGTCGTTTATTTTGTCTGTGAGCGCTTCATTGATTAGTTTTTTTATAGTTGTTGAATTGGATACGCTTTCAATCATAGCATTTAGATAATCATATTTGTTAATATTGCTCCAGTCTACACATTTTTTTAGTCTTTTTTTTAATATTAAGTCTAATCGAATTCTCGTTGTTCTTCAGTTTCCTTCTAGAAAAGGATGAGCAATATTCATTTCAATATATTTATTTATAATTTCATCGAAGGTATTCTCAGGCATTATTTCAATGTTATGTAGTGTTTCATCAAGAAATTCTGCTGTTGCAAATCTGAATCATCATTTTGATATGTTTTTTTGTCTGATTTTTCATGCAAAATCATAGAGTCATCAGAATAAATAAGCATGAATTTGTTTTAATGCTTTAACAGTTCATATATCTTTTCCTTGGATAAGATTGTTTTCAAATAAAGCATAAGCTTTTTTTCTACTTTGTCAGTCTATACTATTTTCACTATATAGAAACCGATCTAAGAAATCTTTTGCATTGTTGTTAGGGAAATTTTTTGCTAGTAAGATGATTCAATCACTATCTAGTACGTCAGTTAAATATTTTTTACCATCAGAAGCTGTTAATTTCAGTTGGTTACAATTTGTAACCAACTCATTTCATTCCTTTGAAAGTCTGTTTTTTAGTACTTTCCAGTAATTTTTTGGGTTTTTACTCTCAGATATAATTCAAACAATATCAACAGCAGAAAACCACCATTTGGAATCTTTTTCATCCCAAATAGCTCTAACTTCTTGATCTTTATAAAATCTTATAGAATATTTAGTTGACATGTTCTATTATTCAAATAATTAACTAATTTTTATGGTTTTATAGCTATTTTTCAAATGAAAAGAGGATTAATTAATCGTTTTCATCTCTAATAAGTGCTTGTTTCTCTATTTCTAATTTATTAATTTCTTTTTCTAATTGTAAAACGTCTTCAGGCATTGTAGTAAGATTTATTTTTTTACTTGCAGCTGCTTCATCAAGAAGGTCTATTGCTTTATCAGGAAGCTTACGATCAGAGATATATCTCATTGAAAGATCAACTGCTGCAACAACAGCATCATCAGATATTTTTACTCAGTGGTGAGTTTCATAAGCTTTTTTAATTCAACGAAGAATGGCTAAAGTATCTTCTCTATTTGGTTCATTTACCATTACTGGTTGGAATCTTCTTTCAAGTGCAGCATCTTTTTCGATATATAAGCGATATTCGTTAATTGTTGTTGCTCAGATTACTCTTATTGATCATCTTGCAAGAGCCGGTTTTAGCATGTTTCACATGTCCATTGAACCTTCGGTTTTTCATGCTCAAACTACCATGTGGATTTCATCAATGAAGAGGATGATTTTTCAGTCAGATTTCTCTACTTCTTTGAGGATTGCTTTTAATCTTTCTTCAAAATCTCATCTATATTTACTACCTGCCATGAGTGCTCACATGTCGAGTTCTATGATTCTTTTGTCTTTTAGAGAATCAGGGACTTCTCATTTAACAATTTCTTGAGCGAGAAGTTCTATGATAGCAGTTTTTCAGACACCAGGTTCTCAAACAAGTACAGGGTTGTTTTTTGTCCTACGAGAAAGAATTTGTAGAACTCTTCTTAGTTCGTCATCTCTTCAGATGATTGGATCTAGTTTTCATTTTTCAGCGATGGCTGTGATGTCTTTTCAGTATTTTGAGAGAACTTCTAGACTTACTTCTGGATCATTTGTTTCAACTTTTTCACCTTTTCTCATATTTTTAATGGTAGTGTAGACATTATCATAAGTAATTCATAGTTTATTTAGCATGTTTCTTACTTTGTTTTCTTTGTTTAGAATTGATAAGAAAAAGTGTTCGGTTGTGATGTAACTGTCTCACATTTCTTTCATTATCTTTTCACTTTCTTCAATGATTCTATCAAGTTCAGAACTAATTCCTATTTGTGAATTTCATTGAATTTTAGGTAGGTTGTCTATGAGTAATATTGTTTCAGCTTTTAGTTGTTCCTTATTTGCATCTAATTTTCTTAGAATGGCAGGAATATATCATTCTTCTTGTTCTAGCATAGCGTAAAAAAGATGTTCAGTAGTTATTTGGTTATTGTTCCTAGATGAACATACGCTATTTGCTTCTTGTATGGCTTCGCTAGCCTTTATTGTTAGTTTATTAAAGTTCATGGATGTTTATGTTAGGAAATAAAATATAGCACATAATTTATATAGGTGCTATATTAGTCAAATATTTTTAAAATGCAAGAATATTAGTGAGAATTTTTAGGTTAGCATGAATTTTAAAAAAATAGTTGATTTTATAAGAGTATTTGATAATGTAGTGAATGCCAAATTATATATCTTATCTATACGAACAAACTGTCCTTCTTTTTATGTTTGTAGTATGAAAAAATAGACGATTAGTTCTGTGATATCATACTGCTTCGAAAGAAGGATAGGATATATAGTTTGGCGACTAAAACAGGATTAGTCGTCTTTTTTTATGTTTAAGAAAAAAATATGGCTGTTCTGTGATTAGTAGCAAGCTACTTAAAAAGAAAGAGAGCTTGTAGTTAATCACTACTTCTTATTAAAAAATAGGTTGTATAATGGTTTGGCGACTATCGATTAATTATAAGTTCTCTTTGTTTTTTATT
>ODAI012031021.1_pt1 | contig 34425 bp, 26 predicted proteins | sample 1539321 | NCBI WGS metagenome assembly ODAI01 (sample SAMN02144231, study PRJEB22623) | gut metagenome | biome: sheep rumen | host: Ovis aries | place: New Zealand
AACGAGAGGCAACCTGTGCAAAAATTGCACAAGTTCAAACTGAAGGGAACAGAAAAGTTACCCCCGACCCAGAATCTCAATAACGCATGTAGGGCCTGCATCACTGCGGGCCCTACATACATCATTACTAACCTAAAAACTAAAACCAATTTATAACGTATGAAAAAGAAACTCTAACTTTGTTTTGTTGATGCAAGTGAAGTGCAAGTCGAGAGCAATCAAAGCTCGCTTTAGATTGCCGAGGCGCAGCCTTCACTCGCGGTGTGATTTCTCAATCACAACGCAAAGGTACGGCGGGTTTGGGCTATTTCCAAATATTTAGGCAATATCTTCATCGAGTTGTTGCGACGGGGTGGGATGGAGGCGACAAAGGGAAACCAAAGGCCAAAATCTTGTCGCATAAACAGAGGAACTGGGGTTCCAAAACCACAACCCTGATTCGGGGGACTAATTGACTTTGCCAAAGTACATTAGTTTATTTGGCTTAAAGAGTAAATAATCTTCAAAAATTCTCAGTCTTCATGTCAATTTGAAGAATGGACGCTGATAATTGATTCTAAAGAAAGTTTCGATTTTTGCGAAAAGTGTCACTATTTAACTTAACTAACAGATAGTAAGCATGTTAGATATAGTGATACTTTTTCTTGAAGTGTCACTACTATTTTGCGATAATAAAACAACTTGTTTTGCTGTGTAAAACCGCCGATTTTTGATAACTTATTGACTTTCAGTAATGATTATAGCCATTATTTTGGAGAGGTTACGAATTAGTTACATACAGGAGTCCGAAATTCTCCACGATTTGCGTAAACATCAATAACTCTTTATCGACCTCATTTGCGGGTACAAAATTACAAATAATTATTGAACAAAACAAACTTTTAACACAAATTCTTCAAAACTGTATAATAAATTATTGCTGGTATAAATTATTGCTGTCAGATAAATAATTAACTTAATTGGCACTATGACATAATGTCATATCTTTGCAAGACATCTTAGCAGATTCATATTTGGCACATTATTTGTTCTGTAATATGTAGTACCATTGTCTTGTATCATAAGAGAGAATGGTCAGTGTTAGTTAAGCCCCTAAAGGGGAGAGTATTAATTGCCTTCGTGGCCTAAAAAAGTTGAGTATGAAGAAATATCAAACTCCAACATTGGTGGCCCAAAGCACTGTGAAGATGGCAGATTGTCGTCCTAACAGAAGGCCTTGTGGCAGACCATGCAATCCTCCAGGACCTGGCGGACGCTAAAAGTTGTCAGACGATATGCAATAATATCGTCTGACTGTTATTTTATATATGAAATACTATCAAATCAAACCAGATGTTATCTTCCGTAATTACGGAGACTTCGGTTATATAACAGACAACCGTAATTTCGGATACCATTTTTCCAATACATCATATGTGTTGGGAGATAAAATCGTATCTGAAAGTGGTGCCGTTATATTGTCTTGCCTTGAAAAAAAGCCTCTCTCACTACACGAAATCGTGGATAGGGCAATGAATGAATTTGTTGATGTCGATATAAATCAGTTGAGATGTGATGTTGAAGCATTACTACAGTCTTTGTCAGAAGCTGGTTTTATTATAACTGGCGAATCGGAAGACGAATGTAGAGCAAATTCTTGTTGCTCTATTCCACACGAAGTCGGAAATAAATCAATAGGAGTAAATGCGACCAATAATTCAACAATTACGACTCAAACTTTTTTTGAGAAGAGATTTGGTGACAATCCTTTTCCCGTTAGCGTTCATATAGAGATAGTGAGTAAGTGTAACGAGCGATGTGTCCATTGTTATATTCCTCACGAATATAAAAATCAAGTCATGGCTCCAGCCATGTTCTTTGATTTGATTAAACAATGCCAAGATCTGAAAATTCAGCATGTCACAATTAGTGGTGGTGAGCCTATGTTACACCCACAATTCAGGGAATTTCTTAGAAGTTGTAGGGAGTGCGACATGTCTGTCAATGTTTTATCAAACCTTACTCTGCTTGATGATGACATCATTGAGGAAATGAAACGAAATCCACTTCTTGGTGTTCAAACCTCCATTTATTCAATGAAACCAGAAATACATGATGCAATTACTAATTCAAAAGGTAGCCTCTCCAAAACTATGAATGGCGTCATACGTCTTGTTAAGCAAGGCATACCTATTCAGATAAGTTGTCCAATCATGAAAACCAATCTTGACAGCTACAAGGAGATTAAAGTGTGGGCCGCTCAATATAATGTTTCTGTTGGATATGACTACACGCTAATTGGACAGTATAATGGTGGAACCTCGAATCTTCGCTATCGCCTAAGTGAAGAAGAAGTGGAACAAGTAATTATCGATGAACTTACTACAAACGATAATTATAAGAGTGAATTATTAAGCGAAGCATCTGATAATAGGAAGAAGACACCAGATGACTATATTTGTAGTGTCTGCAATTCGTCAATTTGTGTGGCACAAAACGGTAATGTTTTTCCATGTGCGGGTTGGCAGGGATATATATTAGGTAATTTAGCAGATAATTCATTGGCAGATATTTGGTATCACTCAAGTAAAGTGGGTTATCTTCGCAGTTTGAAACGTAAGAATTTCAAGGATTGCGAAGGTTGTCATCAACGAGACTATTGTACTGTCTGTATGGTAAGGAACTATAATGAAAGTCCATCAGGCAATCCTCTTGAAATTAGTAAATATTTCTGTAAGGTTGCCGAGATAAAAAAGAGATTGGCTGAAGGTGGAAAATAAAAAGATGCAGATAAAAGTCCGTATTTCTCCGCATTTATACATAAACATCAAAAATCTCTTTATTGACCTCATCAGTATGTGGAGGTTGAGACCGTCAATTCTTATTCAACAATTCTGTAAAAGTATAATTCATGTGAAGAATTGAGATGTCAGGAAATAGGAAAGCATCTACCTATCATTGGAATATATTATTATAAAAAGAGGGTGTGCAAATGTGACACACCCTCCATATAACAAGAGATGTTTACCTTGTTGTTTACTTTCTAATCTGTATCTTTCATATAGGTTTTAAATACACTTGTCTTATAAGGCATTTCCGTTATTCCCAGACTTTGATGTATTACAAAATATATAAATTTTGATTCATATACTATCCATAAGAGTGTCAATGAAAGAAAAACTTTACCAACTAACGTAGTATATTGAAAAATCAAATGAAATTTTCTTACAAAACCATTCAGTTGTCCTATGATACTTCCGTCGCAGTTACATGTGTGGTATTCAGGAGTTGCGCAAAGACAATCATAGTTAATTCTAATATTCATATCATTACACGTACATGCCATTAGATTTAGATCAGGAGATTTTATCAATAAGAATTGAAAAGTTTGTATTAGTGCGTAAATATATAACCAATAAAAGATAAAACGTGGAATCTGAAGATTTGTATTTAGTTTCCCCAAAACTAGAACGAATGCAAATGCAGAATATAATCCCAGAATAATAGTAATGACTAATTGGAGTTTAAGGTACGACAACGAATGAAGAGAAAAAGAATAAAGTGTCGGAAAGATAATAACACATCCGAAGAAAACAATGAACATTACAGAGGAAACCAAACCATTTCTATATTTTCTGTCCTTCAGAGACACTGTTACCGAATTAAGAATAATGAACAAAACAAGCATTACAGAACTAGACAAATAATTAAAGAAATTATTGAATCCATTTTGTATCATCATTTTTTTGTTTTCATCAAAAGAGAGAAAGCCAATTTCATCGAAAAGATTGAAACATAGACTACATCCATAATAAATGAAGAACACCGTCCAGAGTAGTATCCAAACATAATAGAATTGAGTCATTGTCTTTTCAACCACATGCAATGAATTATTTACATTTTCGGTACTTTGGTTTCTTAAGTTACATTTTTCTTGAATATAGGTAAATAGACGTTGCCTTTTTACTTTGGTTATTAGTATATTCCTGCGTAGCCTATAAATAACTAAAATCGTACATACTATGGTTAGTAACTGCAAAGAGTCAATAAACCAATCCTCTTTTATTGCTTTTGCAATAAGGGTTCTATAATTCTCATTTTGAATAATCGCATTTAGTATTGTCCCAATTAATGCGATTAATGGGGTGACAAATACCGTAATGAAAATATTAACTTTCTCAGAACTAAGCCATTTAGACTCGTCCTCCATTCCTAATACTTTTATTATGAATGTATTAATTTCTTTCAAACTCATATTTCTTTATTTCCAAAAATGATCAATATTGGGAACTGATTTGTCTTCAAGATAGACTGGATTTAATGTAAAAGAATAGGTGTTTCCTGAATCTTTGTGATATTGCTCGTTACACTCAAAGAGCCTGTCGATTTTTTCCACAACTCCACAGTATAATTTGCTAGGCGGATTATAATATCCAGAACACCGTTCAACATAAATCTTGGGATTTCCTTTTTCATCTTTCTCCGTACAAACTATATTATCAGCCAAAGCTCTCAATTTTTCTTTTGATTTCGCTTCTTTATCACACAGTATATATAAAGAAATATCTCTTTCTCTGCAAATGTTCATTATTGCACTTAAAAAATCTCTTTCGCCTTCTAACAAGGGAAAACTATAATCGAGAATTTGCAAATCATCAATGATAATCCGCTTAACCGTTCTGTTAGTATTCTTATCATAAGATAGTTTTATACACTGCCCCAACATATAGATAAATTCATCTTGGGTTATATATTCAGGATAAATGCTCATAAAATGGAAATGCTTATAGCATTCTTTGCAGTGCTCTTTACAAGTGTTGTGACGCATTCTCGCTGGACACGACATCCGCTTTTGTATAAGATGCTTTTCTTTGTTAAATACAATAATCATCGTATCTTCTCCATTGGCTGCAGCGCTAAATGCGCTACCAATAGTCAGATATCGTTTGTAGGTATTGCCACCCCCAATAATCGCAGTAACCAAGCCTGTTTCATTTTGGTAAATATTCTTATTTTCAATTTCACTAACATTCTTTTTGGATAAGAAAATCTTTTTCAATATATCGTACGATATAAGTTTGACGTTATCTGTGGGATGGAAAGCTTCCATGTTTTCTTCGATGTATCTATCGCGGTTATTTATAAAATCATCATATGAAGCATCATTTTGTTTTAATACCGCTTTTCGACTTAAATACTGTGGGAAGATGTCCTCAACAACGCTTGAATGAGTGTATATTAATGATCGGTGAAAATTCTTTTTCTTTTTAAAATATGTATGTAGACTAGGGAATACTTCTATACCATAGTCTCTTCGTTTATACTGATGTTCACCCAATACGGAAGATTGATGTGAGTTATGGGTTATATTGAGGTAATGGAGAACGTATCCGTTGCGGTTTTTATTATACAAGTCTATGAGGATATCAGAATCATTCGCCGGGATTTCTGTTTCATCATCAACAATTAAGATAGATATTTTTGCCTTCTTTTTCATTACATTAATGAACTCTCGCATTTGATTCTGGCTGTATTTCTTGGTGTTGTCGAGTTCAACAGCCAACAACACATCTTCATCATTTTCTATCTCAGCTATTTTATAAAATGGCAATTCATATTCATCCGTAACTGAACATTTAAAAAGCTTAATAAACTCAATATTCGTCTTTATCAATTTTGTATGAAGTTGTCGGTATAAAAACGAATTAATATCACGATGACTCTTCCTGTTCAAATAGCAATTGATAGAATCGCATGAACGTCTATAAATCATGTTGGACAAGTCTGCGATGCAATCTTCTGTTCGATAATGTAAAGCTTGTGTCCTATTATTATAATACATAACACTTTCAGCAACCAATTTATCTGGGATAGATGTTATCTTATCTATGGGTAATGGGGGCGTTTTTTCTTTAGGATTGTCCGCACATACTATAGAACTGGTATCGAAAAAAATCTTTGTTAAGATTCCCAGATCTGGTTCCTGATATGATTTCTCAATAAATCTTTTAGTTAAGGCAAAGTAACATGAAGAAATAAAGGTGTCTATCATTGTCGTTTCAATATCCTTTATTTTATGACAAGAAGTTAGGAAATGAGGTTCTATAGGATGATTAAATGGTATAATCCTCTCATCCTCGTTTAAAGACAAAGCTATTCCATACATGAGTTGCAAGCCAAACAATGTACTTTCTGTTCCTGCACCTCCCCTTATTACAATTGTAAAAGGATTCTTTATAATATCTAATCCTCCATATAATAATTTGTCCAATCCATATATTTTGGTTGGTATTCTCTGAATAAGATTATCATTAATCATATCAATTACTTTTTAAAAACAACAAAAACGTACATACCATTTAGTATTTTTGCAAATTTACAAAACATTCTTCAAATTGACGTTAATAATTGGACTCTTTATTTGTTTTTTTTATTTTATTTAACTATTAACAATGTTAATAAGTCCTTTGACAATGTTTTATATATTGGTTGACCTCGTCAATACTGAATGCATACTAAGCAACATTTCGTCTGAACATTCGTCTGATTCTTAAAAAAACAGAAAATTATATAAGAAACAAGTCAAAATTAGAAGAAAATAATTATTTTTGCAAAAATAAACGTATCTTTAAACAAAAGATGACCATATGAGAATAGAATATTTATTTTTTTCGAATTTCAGGTGTTTTGAAAACTACAGATTAGATTTCAAAAATGGGATAAACCTGTTGTTCGGAGCAAATGGGAGCGGCAAGACTACGATACTACGAGGAATGAAGATAGTCATGAGTTCCTTTTTCTCTGGCTTTTCAGATGTCAATACGCGGTTTATCGGTATTGCCAACAGTGATTTTATGAGTGAGGTCACCAATGATATAGAGGTCTTGGAACGTCCAGTAATTATTGAATACAAATTTTCGGGTTTTAGCAATCTCGTGCTGTCACGTTCGGGAAAAAAGAACCGCACTTCTATTGCGGGAATTAAGAATTTACGTGATGATACTAAAGGATTGTATCAGCAATTGGCGGCTGAGGATGACGGTAGCATCGCATTACCTCTGTTCGCTGCGTTTTCTACTGAAGATATTCACAGTACGAGAAAACTCGACAAATCAATATTTGCTAAATATTATCAGCCCCGTTCGTTTGGGTACTATGAGTGTTTGCAAGGTGACGGCTTCTTTGACTACTGGATGCACCGCCTTTTGGTGCTTGCTGAGGGGCAGAAATCATTAATGGAGATAACCGTTGTGAGCAATGCGATAACGATGGCTCTTGGTCCTGATGGCTGTAACATCATCAGAGGAATGTCGATACGTCCGATGAAAAAAAAGGTATTTTTCCAGTATGTTGATGGTAGAGAAGTAGAAGCATCTAACTTGTCGGACGGTTATAAAAGGCTAGTGAATATTGTCACAGACCTGTCGATTCGTTGCTGTCTGCTGAATGGAAAAAATTATGGCATGAATTGTTGTAGCCAAACTTCAGGTACGGTTCTGATAGACGAAGTGGATCAACATCTGCATCCTGAATTGCAGTCTGTAGTACTTAAATCGCTTCGTGCCACATTCCCCGAATTGCAGTTTGTAGTGAGTTCGCATGCCCCGATGGTGATGTCGAGCGTGATGACTAACTCGGAGAATGAAGTACTTCACTTACAATATAAGAATAATGAATATTCTGCATCATCTATTTCGACATACGGATTAGATGCCACGACGATTTTGGAAATGTATATGGGCCGTAAAGCCCGAGTGGCAGAGGTTGAAGAGAAACTGAAGCAACTGTTTGACTTGATTGATTCGGAGCAGTATCCGAAGGCAAAGGCTATACTGAATGAAATGACAAAAGAGTTTGGCGACACGTTGCCAGAGATTATTCAGGCCAGGACGATGTTGGACTTCAATATGGAAAGTGATGATTAAGATAACGAAGGGAAGTGAACCGGCAGAGTGGACGGAAGAAAGGAATACGCCAGGTATAACATACGAGACTGCCCATAAGGATTACTTGCGGCAGGCACTACTGGAAGAACAGGGAGGGTTGTGCGGCTATTGTATGCGCCGCATAAGTTTTGTTGCGGGAACATTGACGGATACGCGCATTGAACATCTCAAGCCACGAACTTTGAGCTTGGCAGAAGGGAAACCAGATGAGACGATGGCCTATGGAAACATGATTCTGTGCTGTAATGGCGACATTGACGGGAGCAAGAATCTGCATTGTGACGCTAGCAAAGGTGAAAAAGAGATACATTTCAAACCGTTCGATGCAGCGGCAATAGCTACTATATCATATTCGTCAAAGGACGGAAGTATCAAGTCATCAAATGTGGTTTATGACAATGACTTCAATAATGTGCTAAATCTTAACCATCCGAGGCTGGCAGCAAACAGGTTAGCGGTTATTAAGGGACTGGTAAAGGAAATGGGACGAAAGACATGGAAGAAGACAGACATTACTCACAAAATAACTCATTATAGTACAAGAACAGCAGGAGGACAGTTACATGAATATTGCGGTGTCGTAATATGGTATCTCAACAAAAAATTACGTCAGTTTGCATAGGAGATTGTTTGTAACACCACATTAATTTAAACAAACAAATCATTTCCCACGTCAAATATGATATACAATTTAAAACAGCTGAATGAAGAGCTGAAAAATGAAAATCAGCAACTTTGTGAGAGATTTATTGGAATTAAAGGGACATTAGAAAAGCTTGGCAAGTATTTTTATATTACAGGCTATCGTCTCCAAATACAGTTAGATCCTCAAAAGATAAAAGAGCATAACATCAAAAACCTAAAAGGCCATGACTACTTCTTTGGATTTATCAATCAGCGCCATGAATTAGGCAGACAGCATCTTAAGAGAGGGGCGCATAAAGAGAACTTTGAAGATGTCTATTTTAATCCAATATTTTATGATGGATTGCCAGATTTCTTGAAAGATCAAGAACGCAACATCAAAAAAGGTGTGGATGTGAAAGCCTATGCTGCAGAATGTTGGAAGTGTAATAAGCCATTAACTATTGCAGTTATCTGTTCCAAGAGAAGCCGAGTATATCCCGATCTTCTAACAGGCATAAACCATTTCCGCGAGTTCAAACAATTAGAGAGTAGATTCTGCTTCAAGCATCACAATGTAGAGTATAAACAGCAGAAAGAGGAAAAAACGTTGATTAAAAAGTTTATTCAAGTACTCAATAAAGTAGACAAACAACTATATGATATGGTGGTGATAATTCGTGGTGGCAGTGACAAAAACAGGGCATGTATTCTTGATGCTCCGGAAATCCACGCTGCATTACTAACAATGAAAACAATAACAATATGTGGTGTTGGCCATACCAATGAACACCCAGAATTCAAGAAATATTGCGACTTCTTTGAAGAAACCCCAAGCCTCCTCGGTGTCACACTAGGAACCTGGGCCGAAGATTTCATCCCATAGATAGTTAACAGATCCCTCCCTTTTGACATAGCAGAGTCCACGCTCCAATCACCCTTATGTAAAGAGGATTGGGCTCAACAATAGTAATATACTTTAGAGGATTGCCATCGTATATAAGATTCATCAGATCGTGGATTTTCTCATCACTCAAGTGTCCTTGTCTTTCATAGATGTTGGGCATGGTGATACGCATAAACCAATGCCAGATTTTTTGAAAGTCCTGCCTATGCGGTGCCCCAAAAAGGTGTGGATGCTGATATACACCAATAGGATGACAATGGTGATGAGCATTATACACACGATTATGCCACAAATGATGATAGCAATGTCATAGTTGTTCAGGTAATAACCGTGAAACCACCGTTCAAACGATTTACAAATGATGCCTAAGTCCACATTCTTAAATGATTTATTCTATAGTTATTAGTCTTGTTTTGCTAAAACTCTTTTCAGAATTCTCTCTTTAAAGTCAGGAGGCAATGACGGTGTATTGGAATACATACGCCGTAGGGCTTCACGGATATCTGAATCTTTGATTATACTATTGTTCATTTTTTTAAGTTCCTATCGGTTATCTTTAGGATACGGCACACTTATTTAGGATTAAATCCTTTGGTGCATAAATACTGCTGATTATCATTTATATCTAAGAATATTTGGTATTTCATTTTGTTCCAATTATCTCTAAAAACATCTTTTCAATCATTTTATTATCCAATGGACTCCCAACCAAGATAATTTTACCTTCTTTATCTATAAGGAAGGTATGTAGTAGAGAATTATCAGGCAAATAATGATTCATTTTTTTAAAGACTCCAAGTGTATCAATATATATAGGGAATGATATTTCCTGAGATTTTATGGCAAACTTAAGAACTTCCAAATCTTTGTGAGATGGGCTAAAAATAAAGATTGCATCAAAAACGTTTTTATAGGAGCTTTTAGACGCAAAAAAACTTTCCCATTTCTCCAGCTCAAGAATCTTACACGAAGAACATACCAAACTATCAGAGTAAACAATCAACCTTTGTCTTTGCTTTTGGTCGACACCATGCAAAAGATGGTTTTCTGAATGGGGATGAATTACATAAAAACTGTCAATAGGAATTATAACTTTTTGATTATACATTGATTGCACTTCTATATTTATCTTGTTTTCATGACGGCATGCCAAATCCAACGATAGGAATGTAATGATTCCCAAAGATAGTCCTATTCTAATCTGATATTTCATTGCTTATTTTTTAAATAATAAAATATAAGGATTTTCCCTCCCTTTTGTAAATGCTCAACCATTTCAGGTGAAAACAAATTTTTGTCAGAAGCAACGTTGTACACTTCGTAATCCATCCATCCAACTATATATTGAGATGTCGCATACACTGGCAAAATAATATTGGATATTTTTACATTTTTGACCCAATCGTTTATATAACATTTATTTGTTTTTGTATCAATAATGAGTGTTGCCTTATTACCTTTATTAAAAACCGAACCAACAATATAACCATTACTTGTTAATGGGCAATTATACATGAAAATGTATTTCTTTTTTCCATCATTCTCAATTATTTTTTCATAACTGCCAGATATTTCTTGAGGGACACCACTTCTTTTGTAATTCAATTTATAACATCCTTGTAGTTTGCCAGAATAAGAAATTGTATAAATAGAATCCGATACTGGCTTATTATAGAAGATTATACTGTCTGAACAAAAAAACAGATCCTCTGTTATTTTGTCATCTAATTCATCATCTCTATAGTACAACAAACATTCATTAATCTTAAAAAGAGAATCTGTAACGCACAACTTTTTCATATTCTCTCCTTTTTCTAATGAAAAAAGAAAATTTCCATTACTTATAACAGTAAAACCATCTCCCACTATTTCCATGTTCCTTTTTTTGACAAGGCCGCCATTGTGGTCATAATAGAACATCTTATTTTTTACTCTATCGTAAAGATAAACATAATCATGGTCAACATCAAAATCCCAAAGTCTTAGATATTCATTAGCACTATTACCTTTTTCACCAAAAGAGTACAAGAAATTCCCTTCCATATTGAATCCAAGCAAGCAATTTTTGCCAATCTTATCAAAAACGAAAATCTTATCATTAATGATTCTTATTTTGCTTATTGATGTAAAATATGACTGCTCGTTTTCTTCAAGCATCACAAATGATATACTATCGATAAAGGCTGAAAATATGTCTTTACCAAATGATTCAACATCTATATCCCGTGTTGAAGGGCCTGAAGAATGAGGCTCTTGCCTATAACTACAGCTAGCTAATAAAAACAAAAGGCATATTACCAGAACTGTTTTTCTCATTTTGCATAAAATGTTTATCCAATATTAACATAGCCCTATAACCAAATCTGTTTTTATCAGAAATCGTTATAGGGCAACTATCAGTTAACAGGGTATTTGAGTGCAAGGATTAGAATTCTCACACATACACATTTTCCCGTCACCAGTTCCCAATCCAGGGCAATCATAAGTTTTTCCTGGACCGGTGTTGGTTACGTTGTTTTCAGGAAATGACAGTGCTTCAATATTCTGCGACAATAGTACGCAGAAATTTTCCTTACTTGTAGCATACTTATTGTATGCCATGTTTCCACCAATACCTGCTAAGGCAAAGGCTGCTACAATGAATGTAGACTTGAAATACTTTTTTTTCATTTTTCAAAAAAAATTGTAATTAATAATTAAATAACACAGGAATTTACCTGGACTTTCTGTTTATATCATATTTCGTTTTTTAGAACACGAGTGATGTTATATTGAATTAATAAAATACACATAAGCATCGTTTATTAATAACTCAAAATCCATACAGGCCATCCTTTTCCAGTATGCCACAATAAGAATTCATAGTCTGTGAGAACAAATACTAATAAGAAGTTTTTAGGCTTCCACTTTACTATTATCTTAATGTATAATACATTTCTCGCATTTGAACAAATTCGTTTGCAAAGTTACGAAAAATCTATTAGCATTCCAAATTATCCGAGTTGCGTTGTTGCATGATTTGAACAGATAGCTCCTGATTCTCAAAAGGTTAAAGATTGGCACAATCCGCTATTTGCAACAAAATATCTGCTATATCAAATGTCTTAATGATCTGATTCAATACTATATCATCATCTTTTTAATCTTAATACACATGGAAGGAATATAAATATGGGAACAATGCTAAACATCAGACCTCCGATGGTTCCAACGGCAAGGGAGTACCAGAAAGGCTGGTCATCAGGTCCGTCAATAAGGAATGGAATCATGCCTAATACCGTTGAGAGAATGGTAAGAAGGATTGGGATGATCTTATGATTGAAAGCAGTGACATATTTTTTGAGACCGCGTTGGTTGTTGTTCTGGCAGATAATGTAGATGCCTGCATTGACCGTCAATCCAGCAAGAAGTACCATTGCAGCAAAACCGCCAGTTCCGAAAGGCACACCAGTAACATAATATGACAGAAAGAGACCGATGAATGATATTGGTATAAGCAATACAACAGCCAATGCCTGCATAAGACTCTCGAACAGAATCGCGATGATAAAAAATATGATGATGGCAACAAGTCCGATAAGCCAATATTGTGTTCCTTCATCATCATACGTGCCCCAAGACTTATCTATACAACGGAAGCCAACTGGGAAAATGCTATTATACTTCTCCTTGGTACGCTTCATCAGATTTTCTGAATAGTTACCAGAACCAACGACATTGTAAGCTAATTCAAGTATATACTCCTGATCTTCACGTGGGATAACATTCTTTGCTTCCCGCACATTGATATCCATTAATCCAGATGGGCGAACATCCCTATCACCTACATTGATGTATGAGTTCCGTAGTTGCCATTCATCAAATGCCTCCTTTGTGTTTGGACGTACCACAACAGGCATTTTTCTCTCCGAGGTGATATCCATCTTTTCCGCATCATCCTCCGCAAGAATATTTCTTAAGGAATAATAAACATGATGAGGGCTTAGTCCCGCTACTGCAAGTGCGCGTCTGTCATATTCCATATAAAACTCATTCGGCTGGTCCTCTTGCCACGGAGTATGAATAACGAGATCATACACACGGGGATTACGTCGTAATTCACGATAGATGTCTTCTGCATAAGAATAAAGACGTACATAGTCATATCCTGCAATCTGAAGATAATTAGAGCGATATACAAAATGAAGAGAATTACTGAATCCACGTTCACTGACACCGTATGTAACCCAGTCAACACCACCTATTGACATGAGTTTGCCTATAACCCTGTTTTCAAGTATATATGGGAAACTTGTAAGCAGGGCCTCATCTGTGAAATCCACATCAATAGAACCATTCCCTTCTTTTATTGAAGTCTCAAAGCGTTTGATAGCCTTGTTATACTGTGTTAGAAAAGCCTCAACCTTCTTGATTTTCTCATTGAGTTCCTGGGCACTACCGCCTACAGGCATCTGACCACGGATATGAAGTACGGTTCTTGGTTTCTTAGGACGATATGTATTGGAGTCAAGGCACTCCACGAAATAATACAATGAACCTGCAAATAGCATGGCAAATGTGAAAAGGAAAGCCCAGCGTCCAAAGCGATGCTGACACCAACCTACATACCTCTGGTAGATATGCGAGAATGCCACAACGAAGCGTACACGCAGCGTCCTTTTCCTAATGCTCTTCCTGCTGAAAAACCTGAACCTCTCAATCAAGGCAGGCACAAATACAGACGCTACGACGATGGCGATAGCGAGATTAATCATCACAACAACAGAGAAATCCTTCAAGTCGTGCCTTAGGAAATCTGGTAGCCAGAACACGATGACCAATGAGCCGATAGTCGTAAGCATGGCAGCAAGTACACCAATGAAAGCCTTCCGGTTGCGGTAATAACCGTAATGATCCACCATCACGATGGTAGAGTCAATGATGATGCCAAGTGATACCGTTATGCCAGCCATCGACATCGGATGCAGACGGATATCAAAAAGCCAGTAGAGCAGTACGGCAATGAGGATGTTGGCAATCAGGGCTATGGTGATAATGCCAATATATGCCCATTTTCTTCCGCCTGCGAGCCACACGAACAACAAAAGGATAGCAAGCGTGAGTGATGAGCGGAGCAACAGCGTGCGAAACTCCTTCATCTGTATCTCTGCACGATCGTATGTGAGTGTGGAATGCTCTGCCAAGAAGGAACCTCTGGCATCTTCCAAGGCTTCCTTCACCTTTCCTGATACGCCAACCACACCAGCATCCTTGTCGGCATATACATTGACATACACCGAACTCATGCCATTGACACGATAGTAACTGTCAGGCTGTTTCTCGCGGATATTACAGGTGGTAAGATTATTCAGATATATGATCTTATTGCCGATAGTGCGCAAAGGCATCTGCTCAAATGTCTTGCCATCAGCCTTAGAGGTAAGGATAAGCGGAACGGTTACACGACCATGATCTGTCGTGACCTCCCCTATGACATCCTCACGTCCTGCAAAATTCCTGACCGCTTCAACTATGTCATGATTGGTAAGTCCATAAACAGCAATCTCACTGGCATCATACGAGATTTCCATATAGTTGGACTTCGTGCCTGATATTTGGACATTATTCACGCCATCAATTCGCTCAACGAATCGTCTGGTGTCCTTCTCGGCAAGTTGCTTAATCTGCTCTTCTGACATATCGGCATGCAGCTGATATGTCAGTATCAGTTTCACCTCATTGTCATCTGCCCTTGACGCATCAACCTCTCCACCGCTAACCACTGGGAAGGACATATCTTCAGGTAGTTTTGGACGAAGCTGGCGCAGGATAGATGCTATCTCAAACTTTGCCATAGACACGTTTGCCTTCGGCTTCATCTCTATGGTGATACGCCCAGAGCCATACTCACTCACAGATGAAACCTTCTCCACGCCCTTCACCGAACTCACTGCAGCCTCAATGCGTGATGTGATATTCTGCTCCACGACCATTGCAGATGCATTTTGCCACCTGTATGTGATGGTAAGTGTCTTACCCTGCTCCGGACGCGGTTCATTGCTGATGTCAAGACGTGGTGTAAGAGCCACGCCTATGACCATCAGAATACACATGATCAGGAGTATGCTGAAGTTATGCTTCATCTTTTTCGGTACAGAAGATAATACACTAAAGGTACAAAGAACAGACTCACCATAGTGCCGACTATCATACCCACGATGATGGCAAACGACAGAGGAAATTGCAATGCAGATCCCATATCGCCACGATGCAGGAAAGGCACAATGGCAAGTACGGTGGTGAGGGAAGTCATGATAATCGGCTTCAGCCTTCGATGACCTGCTACCCAAATAGCTTTGATCAGCGTGTGCCTATTAGATTTCTCTACACTGCGATTTAACCGATTGATAGTGTCAACTTTCAGAATGGAGTCGTTGATAATGATACCACACATCACCACCATACCAATCATCGACATGATGTTGAGCGATTCACCTACACCCCATACGGCAAACAATACCAAAGCAACGTCAACCACTACTTCCACAAGGATGATCATCGGCTGGATTAGGCTCTCAAACTGTGCAGCAAGGATGAAATATAGCAAAAGAAGAGCCACAACGAGTACCATGACAAGCTCATCAATCATCGTGCGTGAGGAGAAATAGCCTCCCACGAATGAAGCCTGAAGTTTACCGATTTTGTCATGATCAACCAATGATGTGACGTATGCCACCACATCCCTCACCTCACTATTTTCAGCCTTGTCTATATTGATAGCCGAGAACTCACCCTCACTACTTGCATAGAGAAGTTTGTAATCATCAGTACGCTGTTCCCTTACGAGATAGGAAATCGGGACATCGATGCTGTCGGTATTACGAATCGTGTTACTCAACAGTACTTTTGCATCCTTGCTGTCATTACCTATAACAACAGGCACGTTCTCGCCGCCGCTATTGATGTCATAGATGCTGTTGGAGCCAAGCAATTCCTTTAGTCGGGCATATAATTGCTGATACGACACTTTATAATATGCCATCTGTTCTGTATCGGCTGTATATTTCATATATACCTCAGTTGATACAGGCTGTATTCCGAGTTGGGGGAAGTGAGCACGCAGAGAGTCCGTCACCATACGGGTAAACTCCACGGTAGGCCTACCACCATCTCGCATGGACAAACGAATCTGGAGGTCTGGCTCCTCGGTTGAAAAAATCATATCAAAGATATTGGCAGCCAGTTCTGTTTCTATATTCGCCATGGGATATTGTGCTTCCATATATTGACGCATCTTTTCAATAGCACAGTCAAGTTCTTCCGCTGACTTACACTTTAGGTAGCATACAGCCTCACTGCTCGTAATGTTCTTCGTATGTGATAGGATGAAGTCCTGACCTCCAACCATAGTCGTAGATGTCTCTACGAATGGTTTCACCTCCTTCAAGAGTTCTGCCATCCTACGGTTATTCTCCTCTGGTGTGATACCAACGTTCCAGTCTATGGTGACGAGTGCATCGTCATGGGCCATCTCTGGCATACGTTCCTTACGAATATAGGGGAATAACACTACAATCGCAACGATACAGACAGAAAAAAATACAAGCATCTGTTTGCCATGACGAAGCGTATATCTCATTCCATTTTCATAATAGCGGGTAAGTCTTATATTTAGTTTGTCAGCGATTGTGGTTTTCTTTTTAGATGGCATTTCATGCTTCTTACATAAAAGGAAATAATACACAGGTACGACCAATGCGGCAACTGCCAGCGAACAGAAAAGTGCAATTGATATACCCATTGCCTGATCATAGAAAAGTGCGCCAGCCGTTCCGCTTAGGAATATCAAGGGAATGAATACCGAACATGTAGTAAGCACCGAAGAAAGCATCGGCATGATAACCTCCTTGACGGCATCGATGATATTATCATCGGTTGCAAGCCCTTTCTGCCTAATGTTGTCAACAACAATGATGGCATTATCCACAATCATACCAACGCCAAGGATAAGTCCAGACAAAGATATGATATTGAGTGATATGCCCATCAGATAGAAGCAAAGCAGTGTAAGTATCAGTGAGAGGGGTATTGAGATAACCACCAACAATGGCAACCTCCATCCACCGATAAAGAGAAACAATACCACGCTCGCCATGACAATACCCAACACAAGGTTCCATTCCAGATTATTCATACTGTAAGAAAGAAGCTGAGTCTGGTCGCGTGTTATTTTGAATTCCAGTTCCGGATAGTCCTTGCCTAAATCTGACATCAGGGTATCAACCCTGTCTTGCAAACTGCTCATCTGCGCATCACTCTGTTTGATTACGGCCATTGTGATGGCATTATGGCCGTCTGATGTCACAATGCCCTTTCTCGTCTGTGCAGATTCTTCTACCTTGCAAATATCTTTCACCTGCATTAGTCGCCCCTCTTTCTGTAAATAGATGTCCTCAATGTCACGGACAGATACGACCTGAGAGTCGAAATGTATGCTGTAGCGGTAAATTCCATCACGTACGGTTAATGCAGTCAATACAATGTTATTGTCACTAATTACCTTTTCTATATCAGAATTGGATATTCCGAGAGCCCGCATCTTTAGTTCATCTGGCAATATGGTGATCTGTGTACCAACCATTCCGCTATAGTCAACCATTGCTACCTCTGGCAACTGCTCTATACGTTTGCTGATGACATTCCGCACCAGTCGGCTGGTCTGTTCCGGCTTACCGCCAATAACATCCACATAGAAAGCAGGAATATCCATTGCACCTATCTTCATGGCCTTTGGGCGTTCCATTTCTTTCGGCATATAGCTCATGGCACGGTCTATCTTCTCATTCACCTCGATGAAGAGCAGACTCATGTCACTGCCAGGATCAAAGGTCAAGATTATGACGCCGGCATCGGTTCGTGATGTTGATTCTATGCGTTTCAGTCCTGCAACTTGTGAGAGCTGTTGGCGCATAGGACTGACCATTTGTTGCTCAATCTCACGTGCCGAACTTCCTTGTGCCGACATCTGCACCACAATACGGGGCACGTCTATGTCAGGCATCAGTGAAACTGGTATCCGTTGGAATGCAAGCACGCCAAGTGTCACGATGGCAATCAATGACATCGTAACGGCTATTGGGCGGTGTAGTAGTGTCCTAAGCATTATTCCTTATTTTTTTCCACAATCTTCACCTCGGTATCATCTGCAAGGTTAAGGTTGCCTGATGTTATGACAATATCGCCTACGTTAACTGTCGTCTGCTTCTTCTCACAGCCAGTAATGGCAAAGCTTGACAGGTTGCTGTACAGGACATCTACATATGTCCAGATAGCGCGATGCATTTCCTTGTCATATACAAATACCACATGATATCCGTCACGCTCCACTACTGCCTCCTTTGGTACAACAAACATATCACAAACAGAGTTCTCGATGATTACTTTCACATTCATTCCATCTAGAAGTCTGTCAGAATTGTTCTTCACCCTTGCTTTGATGGTAACAAGACCTTTTTCGTCTATAATCGGGTTTATCTCTGCCACAGTTCCGTTCAGCACGATGCTTTCATCGATGAATGGAGATACTTTTACTGCTGTACCTGTCTTTACAGATGTGAGTTCTGATTCAAGAATCCTGAACTCGACATCAAAGAATGAGTCATCTATCAGCGTACAGAACTTGTCACCACGTTGATGAGGTCTCGCAACAAGATTAGCAATCTTTCCGCTAAAAGGGGCTATCAACCGACAATCAGCGAGTGAATTCTCAGCAGTTCTTAGGGCATAATTGGCAGAATAATAGCCAGATGTCATTTCCGCCTTTTTCAGGATATCAGCAGGTACATTCTTTACATCTGCACCATAGCCAAGTCCAATAAGCTTATCCTGTAGATCCACCTTTGCTTTCTCCAAATCATGCTTTGCCTTTTCCAGTGCTGCATTCATATCACGGGTATCTGCTACGGCAAGTACCATTCCTGCAGACACGCGCTGCCCATTCCTGACATTGACGCTCTTCAATAACTCACCAGCCTTCGGGCACATCAGTTCTGCACGTTGGATGGCCAACAATTTACCATTACATAATATCTGTTTCTGGAATGTCTGCTTACGAAGCGCTATGGTATCAACCTCTACAATCGGCTGTTCCATAGTCACAGCAGACATAGCGTTATCTTTACTTTCAGTCTTGTGCGTCAAAGCATAGACAACGTATGCAACGCTGAATAACAGCAATAAGCCAATGAAAGAAGAAATCGTAATCTTCAATAATCTCTTGTTCATACTTTCTTTACTTTATTATAGATTCAAAATCCACAGTCAAATCACATTTTCTTTGCCAATCGTATAATGTAGCCTTCTGGAGCGCATAATAGTCATTCCAGAATGAAGACAGCTGATTAATATATTGTGCTTTGGCAGATTCCATTTCCTGCTGAGCCGTATTAAGTTCCGTAACAGATAGAGCACCAGCCTCATAACGCTTTCGGGTTATTTCGTATCGTTCGACCGAAATATCCTGAGCTCGGAGTGCATCTTTGCATTGCATGGGCTGGACATTGAATTGAGCTACCTTCTTTCGGAGGTTTTGCATATAGTCCAGATGACTCTGTTCAAGTTGGGTCTTAACCACATCAAGCTGTGCCTGAGCCATCCTTACCTTACCTTTGCTCACCCCCCAATCGAATATCGGCAAGGATAATGACAAACCGATGATCTCGTTATCCATCATATGACTGTATGCAGCCCCAAAAGTATTACCTGTCTGGGAAAAACCAATCTCGCTGCTCAATGTCATCTGTATTCCTTTACTGGATTTGGCCTGTGCAAGATTTTTCTGAGCCTCAAGTAACTGAAGTCTCTGATCAAGACTATGTGACGAATTATTGATTGCTTTTTGGAGCACATCATCAGCATCTATAAGTATATCTGGAATATTATATGGAGGTGTCAAATCAGCATTTTCATAATCTGTCAGACGAAGATATGAGAATAAATCATACATAGCTTCATCAAGAGAAATCTTATTCTTCTTTACCGCCATTCGTGCATTGAGCAATGACAGTTCCATTTGCAAAACCTCACTTTTTGTTGTTGTCGTCAGATCCAGCCTGTTTTTTGAAATCTCATAGAGGCGTTCCCGATCCTCTACCGTGGCAAGACTTTGTTTGTAGTCTGATTGGGCTGAAAGAACACTGAAAAACAATGATGTGACTCTGATGGTTATATCTTGTAGTGCACTAATATAATTGCGCTCTGCCATCTGATACTCAACAGGTGCTGTTTTCTTTTCCCACTTCAGCGAATTGAAAGAACGCAAACTTTGGGTATAACTAATACGGAGAGGCTGGGAATTATATGTTTTTTCCTTATAGTCAAACTGATCCAGACGATACAGATACGACTGAAGAGAGACCGTACCACCTGTGGCTGCAATCTTCTGATCAAGTGAGAGTGTCAGATAATTGGCCATGGTATTGTTATTCACCTGATTAACCCGACCAGTCTCAGGATCTCGCGCCTCAACCACAGAATGGTTGAAGTTTCCCAACATGCCACTAAGGTTGACAGAAGGCAGCAGTTCTGCCTTGAATGAGCGATACTGCCAATATTTGCTCATAAATGAGAAACGGGCTATCTGCGCATCAAGAGAATTCTCCTGTGCAATTTTTATCGCATTAGTAAGAGTAAGTGATTGTGCTTCTGCATAGCAGAACACCATCAACAATATTCCTGTATAAAAACATTTTCGTTTCATATTATTTCCATTGCTTTTTTCTTCATATCTTTTGTGGCACGAGATTCTATCTTTGGTTTCATCTCTATTACTCGCTTTGCCATAGCCTGTGCTTTTTGCTTGTTGCCACTATCCTGATACAGCAACATAAGCTGATATAGTGGATATAGACGGTTCGGCATCACAGAGTAAGCCTTATAATATGCCTGTTCTGCCAAATCATAATGCTTCATATCCTTATAGTTATTGCCCATAATTACATAGAACATAGGATCTGCGCTGCATCTTGTACCTTGGCGAAGAATCGCATTAGAGTCATTATATCTGCCTTCCTCACGTAGTCTTTTGCCTAAAGCAAACAAGAACTCGTGATTGTCACTTTCCAAGGCCAAATACTCGTAACCATCTTCGATAGAGTAAAATCCACTAAAGCCCATTGCCATATAACAACTTTTCTCTATCTTATAACTATCATCAACAATTTTTCCTGCATGCCAACTTGCAAAGCCGAGGAATGCAGACAACAGAAATATCTTACTTCGTCCAATCTCAAATAATCGCTTACCCCCAAAAGACTCGCTCCAAGCAACTACTAACACAGCAATCACCTTATATGGTAGCAAGTCAAAAGGATAAGAGAACATCGCAAACACCAATAAAGCCACAATTCCATAGAACAGAGATCTGCTGTTCCTTGAAAGCCCATTCAAAGTAACTGCTGCAAGGCTTAAAGCCACCAGCCCTCCAACAATACCCTGCTCAACGACAATCTTTATAAGAATATTATATGCACCATCAGGAACATCGGCAGAATAGAAATCCATCCCGGAAGTATATAGTTGAGCCACACCTTCAGCAAAAGCATGATAGAAACCACCTACACCAACACCAAGCCAAGGAGTTCCTGTCCATGTTGTCAATGCGGATTTCCAGATAATCAACCTGCCATCAGCAGATCCTTCCTTTATCAGATAGAAAGCAATAGCGACTATCAATATTGCTCCCCATATCGGATAACGATACTTCCAGTACTTATCTCTATAAATGAATAACGTAACCACTGTTACTCCCAAAAAAGCAGCACGACTCCAAGTGGCAGGAAGCACAATTGCCATAATCACTACAGCAACAATAATCAAATGCCTCCATACACCTTTTATATTCTCCATAGCAACCAATCCTACAACCACACCAAGCATCAGGTATGCAGAATAAGGGCCTGGATTCAGGAAGGTACCAGTAAGGGCATATAAGCTATGACGACTGACATCGTCACCATACATCTGTGACACGCCAAGCCATGCCTCATAGCATCCGAAAACAAGAATACAGCCAATCAATAATCTGGCAGACATATTTGTTCCATGAAATGCCAGACGGAGACCAACATATAACAGAAAGAGTTCCGTTGTTTTCAAAAACTCCATCTGACATGGCCATTCATTACCGATCCACGTTCTGCATACATAATACACAAACCAAACAACAATCACAATATCTGTAAGAGTACAATCAAACTTCAGCCTTTTCCACATTAATACCGCAAAGCCAAACAATAAAAGTACAGGAATGACATAGAAAAGCCATATATCGCATGCCATCCATCGTCTCTCAACAGCCATAACGGTAGTTAGCATCATCATAATAATAATGCCAATTCTGATGATGCCACATCCTGACTTGCATAATATATCCGAAATCTTATTTATCTCCATGAATAATCTTTGCTACGATTCCTATTATATACTCTTCAGGGACAAGGCCCCAATAACGTGAGTCGTCTGAGTCAAGCGCATTATCCCCAGCACAAAAATAATAGTTATGCTTGAATGTATGCCTTTTTATAATCTTGCCATCTGCATAAACCTCATCCTTCTCCCAATCCCAAGTTATTTTCTTGCATAATTCCCACTCCATCATTCTTCTATATATCACGCCTTCTCTTGCTGTAAGATAAATCACATCACCAAGACGTGGAATATACATCGGGCCAAACTGTTTTATCTTCCAACCTACATTCTTGTCAAACGGATATGCATCTAAAACAATCCCATACATCATCGAATCTGGAGTTTCTGTCAGTTTTTTCTGCATAGATTTCAAGCCTAAAGTTCCATTGTAATTATTGTTCTTGTAATATCCATCTACAACACTGAGACTATCTCCAGGAACTGCCACGACACGCTTACACATATTATTATTAATAATAAATGAGAAACGATCATCATGGAGCGGAACATTAAACACTACAATATCATTATGCTTCACACTTCTTACTCCCTTCATCCTGAAAGATTGCAGTTCTTGTCCTTTGGAACTAAACTCAAAGTTCTTATATATCCTTGCCCCCATCAATAGTTTGTTTACAATCACCTTGTCCCCTGGCTTTAGTGTCGGAGTCATAGAATTGGTTGGAATAGTGAAATAGTCAAACACGCAAACACGTATCAGCAGCCATAATCCATATAATATGGCTAATGATATTATGATATTGACTGTATATATGATAATCCTATTTCCGAATGACATAACAAAATCCTAACGAACTCACTACAATAATACATAAAACAATATACCCGGCAAGATACCATATATGATCCATGTTCTCAAAGTAAAGATACGAATACACAGGAGGCAAAGCTCCTGCCACCAATATAGCATACGTTTTGCTATCCATAAGAAAATTCTTCAGAAAAAACTTTCCCCAATCAGTCTTCAAACACAGTCCAAACAGTCCTACAGACATTCCCCATAAAACAACACTTTTCACAAAAGAAGCCAATGGGGAAAGATGCACCAATTCCCCAAAACATCCGCATGATTCAATACTTCCCATCAGTGAAGGGCAGAATAAATTAATGCCAGTAAGCCAAACAAAGAAAGACATTATAACAAGGAGCACAACAGAAACTACTGCTATATATTCCCTTTTCAAAGCCAACAAACCCGTTATTGTCTCTATTGCACAAATTACGACCGCAATCTCAACCGTCCATTGCACAAAACAGGAGTCCATATAGGCTTCGATATATAATCTTATCTCTTGTGCAAATGAATATACATTAACAGCCTTCATGATACCCGAGAGTATAAAACATACTCCGAGTCCAATGCGTAAAACTGTTTCTAACTTTCCTTTTATATTCATTTTCCATCCAAATTACCACCAAACCTGCTTACCATTCTCATAGGTAAAGATTCGTTCCTCTTTACCCTTAGTTATATCCTTTAGAAGATACAAACCGCCGCTTGGCATATTCTTTAGCACAAGTTTAGTCTCTTTAGCACATATCCAAGCCAACGTCTCCCACTCACCTTTGTTATAAACGAGCAATTGATACTTGTCACCGACCTCTATAGTGTTGCCATCATTACGAGGCATATATCCAACGACAGCCACATCGGAAGGTTCAGACAGTTCAAGACCTACCCAATTACCATCAGGTCCAGTTCCATTAAAGCCTGTAAGTACATCACCATCAAAGACAGTCTCCTTTCCTTGCTTTTCCGTACCCTCAGTACCGATAATCTTTCCTGTCAATTTCTTACCATGACTATTGAAGAAAGCTATTTCATTTACATTGCAATATGAACCTTTGGGGCCAATATAGCGAAGATACTTGTATCTCTCTCCTGATGTTTCAATCTTTTGTTCATACCAGCATCCATACGTGAATCCCTTGTGAGTAAACAACGTCGTCGATTTCGAAAAGTTCTTTGTGTTACTTCCTTGGAACTCACCAAGATCCATTCGGTTTTTGAAAGAATCAAATTGTGCAAAGAATGGATATTTGCGATATAAGGTCATGGTCTGGCGCTTGCTCTTATCACATATTATATCTCTTATAGTCCCATCCGCCTGAATGATGAAAGGATTACCTACTGGTATGATTCGTCCGGATTCCCAAATGCCTACAGAATAAAGAATATTACGTCCCATAGACTTAAAAGTTGCTTTACCCCATGCAATCTTACCATAGTGAACAGGTGCCCAGTCTTCTCTATCGTTGACGCAGATATATGCGATATCATGATTGTCATATTCCTTGGGTATCTCACGCGTTACATCCGTTGTTGGCAAATATTCGTCAGTAACGTCGGTAAACTTTGGAAATCTATACAACTCTGGATAATCTTTCTCACCACTAAAATCATCCATAATGTCTCTGTTGATTTCGTAACGACGTCTATAGATTTTCGGTTTCAAATAAACAGGACTATGGGTGAATTGAGTTGTATCTCCCGGTGCATATTGCATATAGAATGGTGTTGACTTTCCATTAGGCAGAATAAACGCATTCCACGTATGTCCATTCGTGCGATTTCCCCAATGAGGGACAAAGTCTATCGCAACAGGAATACCCAGGTATCTTGATAACGATGTGACATAAGCAACTTCATCAGGACACGGCCCTGTACGATACTTCAGAATAGAAGCAATACTTGGAGATACCCAGCCTCTGTTTCCGATGGTTTGGAATTGCTTCATGACATCAGTCACTTTCAGGGCCTCAGATAGAGCATTTCCAACTTTGAAGAAGGACTGCGAACGAGGATTCTTTCCTGTTTGAGTTATCTTCCATTTTTGGGTGTCCTTACCGGAAAAGTAATTCTGCACAATAATCTCCTTGCCTGTATTCTTATCAATGATTGACTCCCAGAACAAACCAGATAATTTGTTCATTATCTTACACATGCCATCCCCTACAGGTATAATCACCCATTTCTGATGGTTAATGTATTTTGACTGGTAATGTGTTGTATTTTCCGTATAATGAGGATCGGGGTTTTCAACTTCGATAAGCACTTGTTTGCTGACAATAGCCATTGTGTCAAGATTAACCAAATAATCCTCCAGATACAAGTTTGCGGAATCCATAGGGCAAATCTTCCATGAAGGATACCCTTGATAGTCAAGACGGAGGTTTAGGGTATTGTCATGGGGTGAATACTTATGTAGGGTTATTGGCTGACCTATAGTAGAACTAATGGTATCAAGAGAGACGTAGTTTTTAGTTGCCACATTCTGAATCTGGCAATAGGAATTAGAGTAATCTACAGCATTGTTGTCGAAATAAGGCTCGTATGCAGCAACCTCCATGTAATCAAGACTAAATGGTTTGTTTGCATACTTTACAGTAATCCTGTTTTCACCTTTCTGCAAATCAAGCACCATACCAAAACGGGATTTGTTAAATTTGTATCTGCTGTTAACTGGCTCTACGATAAAAGTTCCTACGGGCTTACCATTTAATTCCACAGATGCTTTGACATCTACAAGCATTGTATTATAACTAAACCTGATGAGTTTCTGTACTGTAAGATCTGTATGGATACAATATGTAATAGATGCGCCAGCCCTGTCCATCTGTACTACTTTCCCTTTGAGTGCATTGGGCGCTTCTACAACCTTTGCATTGGCAATTTGAGCTTTATATGCTGGATATTGCACCCCTTTTTCGCTATATACTATTGGTGAAGATATATATGAAAAGTCATTTCTTATCTCCTCACGCCAGTCACTCAGCATCTCATCATATACACGATATGGCAAGACATAGTTGAAGAACAAAGACTCATCATAGTCCTTGCTCCAATTAACTTTTTCCCAAACACTGCAAGCCTCATCAATCGCTTTTATAAGATAATCAGCCCTCATCCTCTTAATCTCAGAGGCTCGTTTCAATTGAGCGTTAGCTATTGCTTGTGTTTCACTATTGATAACACTATCACGAAATTCCTTTGCGTTCTTTGCCATTATTATATACGCATCATCAAATCGCTTAGCCCCATCACCATAATAAGATATGTGATAGGGCATATTCTTTATTAGGAATTGTGCAGCTTTGTATTTTAAAGGATTCGGATCGTCCTTAAAATATTCGAGAACTTTTTCTAATTCAGGACGGTTAAATTCTGAGAAATCCAAACTACGATTAAGTTCATCATTACACGAACTCAGTAAAAGAATAACTGTAAGGAGAAACGAGATAATTCTATTCATTATTTGCTAATCTACTTTGTTGTATCAAACTTTTTCCTAACTTTTCCTCTACAATAGATAACATCATGTCTTCTATTTGTTTATTTAACATTGGATTACCGACGAGAATCACTTTGTTGTTCTCGTCAAGCAGAAACGTATGAAACATCGACTCTGACGGCATATTAGGATTTACTTTCATAAAGATATTAGCAGAATCTACAAATATTGTCTGGGGTATAGACTTTTCCAAATATTTCAATTTGAGTTTCTTCTTTGCTTTACTATCTGGATTTATGATGAAGATATTATAGAATTCATTATTTGACAATGTTTCCATACTGAACAAATATTTTTTTATTATCGCAATCTTCTGCAGATAACAGGTGGAACACATAGCTGAATCCACATAATGAACCAGTTTCAGTTTGGCTTTTTTCCAAGGTGAAACTTCTAAAATAGAATCGTTTGCCCAACATGTCATCTGTTCGTATGGGATGGCTATTGCTGACGATTGCATTTTCTCCACAGTTTCTTGTATTTCTGTTTTATGCGAGTTGCAGGCAGACAAAACACAACATCCCACTGCAAATAGCAGGAAACGATCTACTTTTCTTATTTTATGATGACATTTCATTTTATAGAATTCAAATCATATGAGTAAATGTATATATTAGATTCATCATTCATATATTCAGAATAAAGGTAAAGGGTCTTACTATCCTTGGATAACATAATGGTTCTTCCATATTTATCAAGATGAATAATCTGTTGCTTTACGCCATCCCAGTCGTACACCTCGACTGTATTACCCATTGGAAATGGATCTTTCATGTCAATTTTCTCCATTATTTCGCCCTTACTATTGGAATTCTTATAAAGCAAATAGATTCTGTCATGATCCACGCAACAATGTATACGTTCGGTTGATGGAGTTTTATCTATCCCTAAAATTGGGAGGCGATCAGAATATATATAGCTCAAGATGTTCACTTTTTTGCCATCAATAGTAAATATGAAAGCAAGCTTTCCAGAATCATCCCAATACAGAAATTTGTCTTTTCCATTCCTTGCGACACCACTACCACTAGTATAAGTTATCCATTTCTGTTCTACCATATTTTCTGGTGTACCATCGTCAGGCCAATAGTCCAAAGCGGTGACTGTCTGGTTTTTAAAGTTGATTACTGATAACACGTGGCGCATATCGTTTGCGGGCGCCCCTGTTGCGAGAATTGTGGAGTCGGACATGACTACAAATGTTTCTCCGTTTTGCAAAAATGAAGGCAATAGTCTAAGGTCATATTTTTCCCATTTTGTTGGATTCTTAACAGTAGCAATATTATCAGGATGCTGTATTTTAGTAAGTGAGACCAACTTTCCACCTTCAATAGGAAGATTCAAAACATACAAAGCCCCTTCATCGTCTTGCGATAAGGTTGTCAGCCCAAATTCATTGTGTCCATGTCCACAAACAAATACCGTGTCTGCTTTCTGCCATTCTGATTTTGTCAGTTTTCCAGCAAAAAGGTTAAAATCCAGATCCCTAGCATAAATTTTGTCGCCTAACATCCATTTGGCCCATTTCCCCTCATTCGAGTCTATTTTTACAAGTTGTCCCTCAAGAGAAGCTTCAGTTACTATATTCTTTTTGTCAGAACAAGAGGAAAAGGAGATTATGGCGATTGTAAAGAAAATTAAATATTTAATTCTCATACTTATTTGATTTATTTGTCTCTATATTGTTAAAATGAGGTTTTGCATCCACACATTAAATGTATGGACGAAAAACCTCATTTGTCAAATTCTAGATATAATTAATATAGTTGCGCCATATCTCATATTGAGTTCCATTGAAACCTACTATACATATAGAACCAGGACACGGATAGCATATGTGAATCTCTATTGACTCACGAGCACTCAGTGCCTCTACATTTTCTGCAAGGAGCATATCTGCCTCAGACAGATTGTCAGCATTGTACGCCTTCATACTCCCCATACCTGCGGCTACCACGCATACTGTGGCTACCATAATCTTAAATACATTCTTTTTCATTTTACTAGTTTTAAAAAAATACACCTACTCTAATACGGATTTTCGGCTTCCTCCGCTTTTATTTTTGGGCGCATGTCATTTTAGTGAACTCAAATCGTATGAGTATAATGTTGGATCAGACCCATCTTGCATATCCTCGGAGTAAAGGTAAAGTGTTTTGCTATCTTCTGATAACATGACTACCCTTCCAAATTTGTCTATATGGATAATTTGTTGCTTTATGCCATCCCAGTCGTATACCTCGATTGTATTTCCCATTGGGAAAGGATCTTTCATATCAAACTTCTTCAACTTTTCTCCCTTACTATTTGAGTCTTTATAAAGCAGATAAATCCTATTATTATCCACACAGCAATGTATGCGTTCGGTTGATGGGGCCTCGTCAATTCCCTGGATAGGGAGACGATTGGAATAGATGTGGCTCAAGATATTTATTTTTGCACCATCAATAGTAAATATAAATGCAAGCATCCCCGAATCATTCCAATAGAGGAATCTGTCTTTGCCATTTCTTGCGATTCCACTACCACTGGTATATACAATCCACTTCTGTTGTGTCATATTCTCTGGCGTACCATCGTCTGGCCAATAGTCAAGAGGAGTTATAGTCTGATTTTTAAAGTTAATTATCGAAAACACATGGTGCATATCGTTAGCAGGTGCTCCCGTTACAAGAATTGTGGAGTCGGACATAACCACGAATTTATCACCGTTTTGCAAGAATGGAGGCAATAGTCTAAGATCGTACTTTTCCCATTTTGTTGGATCCTTAACACAGGCATTATTGTATGCATTCCGTATTTTTGTAAGTGACAGCAAATTACCTCCGTGAATAGGATGATTCAATACATATAAACCTCCATCATTATCATCTGATAAGGTCATTAATCCAAATTCATTGTGTCCGTGCCCACACACGAATGCGGTATCCGCTTTCTGCCATTCTGTTCTTGATAGTACTCCCCGCCAAATGCTAAAATTATTGTCTCTTGCATAGATAATGTCCCCAAATATCCATGTTGGCCACTTCCCTTCATTCAAATCTGTTTTTACAATTTTCCCCTCAAGATACACCTCGCTTATTTCTCCATTTCTGTGAGAACAAGAAAAAAGTGTCGCTATTGCAATCAAGAGTTTTGCTGCATCTTTAGTTTTCATACTTTCTCAAATTATAACTATACGCTCTCAAAGAGAAAGTTTCATATCCATATTATTTTAATGTGGATATGTAACCTACTCTTTTATCGGATTTTACCAAATATTGTAATAGGGGAAAAGAGGGATGTTCTCATTCTTAAGCCAGCAGGTGTAACCATTCTTTGTATAACAATCGAGGTGAATAGTCCCCTCACCAGCACTTAGTGCCTCTACATTCTCTTCTAGAATCATATTCGTTTTGGACGGACTTGTGACGTTATACGCCTTCATACCTCCCATACTTGCAGCTACAACACATACAGCAGCAACCATTGTCTTCATTGCATACTTTTTCATTTTACTAATTTTAAATATTACATGCCTACTCTAGTACAGATTTTCGGCATCCTCCATTTTATCACTATTCCCGTAAATGATTAAACTAATAATCTCAAATAGATGATGTATCTTGGTCGAGTTTTACCAAATGTTTCTATAGTTGAACAAACAGTAACCATTACAATAACATGTGTAACCAGGCGCAAAATAACAGCACAAAAGCACTGTTCCTTCACTACCTGCAAGTGCCTCAACATTCTCTGTAAAGAGCATGTTAGGTTCAGCCTGATTAGCAGCATTATACGCCTTCAAACTCCCCACTCCTGCTGCTACACATACAGCAGCAACCATTGCCTTAAATACTTTCTTTTTCATTTTTTTTGAATAAATTTTTATACACCTACTCTTATACGGATTTTCGGTTTCCTCCGTTTACTCGTCATTATTGTAAGTAATCACATATTAATATAAGATGCGATTTGCCTACAAAATTATAAGGAATATATTAATAAAACAAATCTTCCGAGTCGCGCTGTTGCACGATTCTGGTATATTATTGCTGATTATCAGAAGATTAAAGGTTCTTGCGATACGCTATTTGCAACAAATTTTCTGCAACATCAGATGTCTTGGTGGTCTGATTTCATGATGGCTTTTTGTAACTGTTCAAATAACATTTCGTAGGCGATATTACGTAAAGGGCTTTTTACAGGATGTAGTTTTTCTATCCCTTTACGTGCATAAAACCGCATTACAGGAAAGGAAGCGATGAGATATAAAATCATTATCGTAAGATGTCAATACTTGTGCCCCCTTATTTAAAATAGAAATATTTGGAAATACCTATTCGATCCATTACCCATTCGACGGAAAAGCTTCCTAAAACACATATTACAAGTGATACAAAAAGAAATATAATCCTCGTCGGATCAAATTGTAGAATAGGTACTAAGGGTTTACAAAGAAATGTGAAGATGGGAGAAAACAAAAATAAAGGCATTGTATTCATGCCTAAGAAAGTTAATAATGAGTGTATTTTTTTGCCAACATGAGAATAGGCGAAAAGGAGTCCTACAATTACCATATAAACTATCAGTACTCCCCCACATTGTTCCATTAGTAGGTTATGTGGATATATCGCCAGTAATACAAAAGCAAGAATTGCATAAGGCGATTGTTGAAAGACATCCATAAAAGAAATACCACTTTGCCGTATGGTCACTCCAGCCAAGAAGTATAATGAACAGGCAAATGACATAACTCCAAACATATTAGAAAACACATGAAAGAGAATTCCTAGAAGGATGATTCTTGAATTGGTTCTCAATGGAACGAAGTGGAACATCACCATGTATGTGATACCACAACAGATTAATGTATGTAAATACCAATATGGTCCGATAGGATGAAGAAATAATCTGTCAAAAAACGCCCTTACTGTCAGTATGTCGATGTGTTCGCGTATAGGCAATGCTGAGGCCATTACAATGTAACCACTCTCCATAATGAAATATGGAATGACATAACCCAGCATTGTTCTCACAAATTCTCTCTGAGTTTTACTAATGTTTAATAAATAGCCCGATATAATCAAAAAGCCTGGCATATGGAAAGTATAGACAACCCGTTTGACATACGGGTATGAATCGCTGATGAAGACCAAATGAAAGGTAATCATTAGAATGATGAAGACGCCTTTCAAAAAATCTAGTTCATTGATTCGCTGTCGCATGGTTGCCTATACTCTCCTGTCATTAAAGTTTTATAAATCAAATTGTATTAATTAGATTATGATCATTTTCTTTGTATCAATTTCTTGACCATTGACTATCAAGGAATAAAGATATAATCCTTTGCCTAACTCATACCCACTTAGCGAGACACTTTCTTCTCCTTTTGTAACATTAAAGTTTTTCAACATCTTACCTTGCATATCAAAGATGCAAATAGATGCGTTTATAGCCTCGTCCGCCAATTTAAAACGAATGATTGTATTATCTTGAAAAGGATTTGGTGAATTCTGATAGAGTATAGAGTGATTCTTTATAGCATCCATGGCGCCTGCAGTTCCACGGGTTCTGCTTGATAGTCCTTTTGCCTCATCTAGTTCCTGCTTTAATTCCTGTACAGAACGAATAAGTACGGGAACCAATTCTATATAGTTAACAGCAAGGTATCCATCTTGACCTTCAACAACTAGATTTGGATATATCTTTTGTAGTTCCTGAGCAGAAAGACCAAAGTGCTTCCTCTTGTCAGGTTCAGCTTCCCTTTTCACAAAACACGTTGCAGTGTCACTCTGTTCCGGTTCAATATCTCTAAAATTGTATTCTATAACATCCATACTCATAACATCAGCCAATGTGCTACCTGAAACATCACTTGCTGTCAACGAAGTTACGTTCTCTTTCAGGCGGATGTCAGAAGTGTTAACGAAACTGGTCGCTGTCACCGTACCTTCCACTTTTGTTTCTCCGCAGAAGTAACCAGCATATCTGCCGTATATTGGTTTACCTGCCTGATGATTACTAAGTGTTCCGAAAACACCTGCTCCATAATTAGTAAGATCGTTTATCGCTCCTAATACGCCACAATTGAATCCTGTTGAATTGGAAGCTACACCCTGAACACCAATAGCCCTTGATGTGTCATCGCCTACGGCAGTTCCTCTTACTCCAATATTAAATATATTGTTATGGGCATATGCGTACAATCCAAACTTGTAATCAGTGGAGAAATTGTATGAGGAAGCATTTCCCGCTGTTACTGATGCCCTGTTAACCTGATAAATTGAGTTAAGATAAACTCGACCGTCACTACTTGTCTGAACCTGTGCAAGAATTGATATGGGCAATGTGCACCATAACATAACTGATAAAATTCCTTTTCTCATAATTTAAAATTCTTTTATTTGTTAATTAAAAATAAGATTTATACGTTTATCACTTGACGAATACAAATGATAAGAATTTGCTGCAAAGTTATAAGGAATATATTAATAAAGCAAATCTTCCGAGTCGTGTTGTTGCGCGATTCTAGAATATTATTGCTGATTATCAGAAGGTTAGAGATTGGTACAATCCGCTATTTGCAACAAATTTTCTGAAACATCAGATATCTTGGTGGTCTGATTTCGTGATGGCTTTTTGTAACTGTTCAAATAACATTTCGTAGGCGATATTACGTATAGGGCTTTTTACTGGACGCAGTTTCTCTATCCCTTTACGTGCATAAATGATTTGTGCTATATAACCAGGATATTTACTAAGCAGATATTCACTTCGGAGGAACCATTCAAATTGTGCCAGGGTAATGGGACTGAATTTCTGGACTTTACGAACTTGTATCCATGAGCGATTCCCTTGAGAATCAATCTTCCAGAGAATATCCGTACGGTTGGTAAGGGTGCCACGTTCAAACTTCAAACCATCTTCCTCAAATGCAATATATTCCCTTACGAACAGGATCATCTGAGTCTCAACTTCCCATGGAGACATTTCTATAAGGCTTGGCTGAATGTATCGGGCAGGAACTATATTTTCTTCGGTTACGGCATGACGTAAGTTCCACCCTGTAACATCTATTGGCTGGTATGTACATGGATCATACTCAAACAGGCATGGCACGAGCCGACTTCTTATACAATCATCAATGAACATTCTTCTCTCCAAATCCCATTTCCAGGGTTTATCGGCATATTGGTTCCGCAATAGGTTCTCTCCAATTCTAAGATAG
>ODAI011481824.1_pt1 | contig 34410 bp, 27 predicted proteins | sample 1539321 | NCBI WGS metagenome assembly ODAI01 (sample SAMN02144231, study PRJEB22623) | gut metagenome | biome: sheep rumen | host: Ovis aries | place: New Zealand
CTTGCGCCCGAGAAAAATCCGCCCGTGTAAAGCATACCGGTTATACAGCTTACGATGAGAATAATTTCGGGAATAACAAGGTTTGATACCTTTGCGTCCTTAGTGTTGACCTCGTTTTCAAGCTTGTCCTCATATGGCATATCGTCGGTTGAGAAGAGGTCGCCCCTGAGAGCGTTTAACTCGTGCCTTCTCATCGGACCGAAGTCAAACTTCATAGCACTTATCATAAATACAAAGGCGATTGTTACAAGCGCATACATATTATACGGGATTGTTTTAAGAAAAAGCTGGAAGGGGTTTACATCCATACTCTCGGGTACGGAATACGAAACCGCCGCAGCCCAGCTTGAAATAGGCGCAATAATACAAATTGGCGCCGCCGTGGAGTCAATAAGATAAGCGAGCTTTGACCTCGAAACCTTCTGCTCATCGGTAATCGGTCGCATAACAAGACCCACTGTATAGCAGTTGAATCCGTCGTCAACAAAGATAAGCAGTCCTAAAATAGCCGTAGCAATCTGTGCGCCGACCCTTGTTTTAATATGCTTTGAAGCCCATTTGCCGAAAGCCTCCGCCGAGCCCGAGCGGTTCATAAGAACAACAAGCGCGCCGAGAAGCACAACAAAGAAAAGTATACTTGCGTGGGAGCTGTTCGCAATATTGCTGACAAGTCCGCCCTCTTCATCATAAAGAACCGTGTTAAACGCAAGCTCAAGATTACCGTTAGAATAAAGCAGTCCGCCTACAACAATTCCGATAAACAGAGAGCTGTAAACCTCCTTGGTAATAAGAGCAAGAACGATTGCGATTACGGGGGGCAGAAGCGAAAGCACGCTTGCGTAAACCTGAGGCTGAAAGCCCTCTTCAACCGTGGCAGGCGTACCCCTGAACAAAAAGGCAATTACACCTAAGCAAACAAGCGCAAGAAGCGATAAAAGATGATATTTGTTAAGCTTGGTTTTCATAGGAAGCTCCTTCCGTAATTTGGTATAATTATAATAACACAGATGCTTTAAAAATTCAATAGGTTGTATAAAATTAAATAAAGCACAATCGAAAATAGATAAAAACAAAGCGTACTGTTCAGGCGAGGTGCGTTGTGAAGAATTATGCGCTTGTCCGTATCATCCTTTGCAAAAGTATTATCAAAAAACCTCCCGTGTTCTTATTTATAAATATATTGAAAAATTTACTAATTATTGGTATACTTATATTATTAAATACAGGCAGAGGAAAACATTATGTCTTATACTTCATTTACCTTTGTGATTCTGTTTTTTGCAATCACATATGTACTTCACTCCCTGATACCGCAGAAATACAAGTGGTGCGTGCTTTTTGTAAGCTCCTGGGCATTTTATGTGCTGTCAACGAGGGGGCATATAATCCCGATGCTTGCCACTACGGCTATTGTATGGGCAAGCGCTCTTGTAATTCAGAAATTCACGGATGAATTCAAGGAGAAGAAAAAGGGGCTTGAAAAGCCCGAGAGAAAAGCGCTCAAGGAAAAATACGCAAAAAAGAAAAAAGTATTTGTTACCTTCGGCGTGCTTGCTTCAATCGGAATACTGCTGTTTCTGAAATACTTTAATTTCTTTACAGGCACGGTAAACAGCATCGCAGGCACAAGCATAGCTGAGCTTGACCTTGTACATCCGCTCGGACTTTCCTTCTACTCGCTTCAGGCGGTAAGCTATCTCGTCGATGTTTACAGGGGTAAATACAGGGCTGAGAAAAATCCGCTTAAATTTTCGCTCTATCTCTCCTTCCTGCTCACAGTTACCGAGGGTCCTATCGCAAGATACGACCAGCTCGGAACACAGCTTATTAACAGCCGCAAGGTTGAGAAAAAGGATTTTGACATCGGCGTACAGCTCCTGCTCTTAGGTCTTTTCAAGAAGGTTGTCGTTGCAGACAGGCTCAGCGGCTTTGTTGACGGCATATTTGACAGCTACGAGGATTACCTCTCAGGCGGCGGAATGTTAATTGCAATTGCGGTGCTTTTCTACACGATACAGCTATACTGTGATTTTTCGGGCATTATGGATGTTATCGGCGGTATGGGCAAGCTTATGGGCATTGACCTTCCCGACAACTTCACTCAGCCGTTTTTCGCAAACTCCATCAACAATTTCTGGCAGAGATGGCATATATCTCTCGGCTCATGGTTAAGGGATTATATCTTCTATCCCATTTCCCTTTCAAAGCCGTTTATGAAGCTTTCAAAGTCAACCAAGAAAAAGCTTAACCCGTACTATGCAACGATGATACCGACTGCGGTTGCGCTGTTTTTCGTATGGTTTTCAAACGGCTTATGGCACGGCGCAAGCTGGAAGTACATCTGCTACGGTCTTTACTACTATGTGCTTATGATGATAGGAATGCTCCTTGAACCTCTCTTTGTCAAACTCAAAAAGGCGCTTAAAACCGATAAGCACGAGAAGGCGTATCTCTGTTTTCAGATTATAAGAACGGACATAATCGTTTGCATCGGTATGTTTATTTTCAGAGCAGAAAGCCTTACGGTATTCGCAAAGATGCTAAAGGCGGTATTCACCTCCTTCAGCATTAGCGGCGCGCTGAGCGCGGAAAAGCTCGGACTTGACATAAAGGATTTACTGATTATATTTGTAAGCGTTATTATCCTCTTTGTTATCGGATATATGCGCGAGAATAAAAAGGGACTTGGTGAAAAAATCGCTTCAAAGCCCGGGATTGTTAAGTTCATCTTAAACATCATTGCAATAATGGCAATTATTATATTTGGTGCATACGGCGAAAGCTACGGCATCAAGGATTTGATTTATGCGGGGTTCTGATATGGATAAGAAAGAGAAAAATATATCATTTATATGGCTTAAATTCATACCCGTCCTCCTCGTGGTCGGCATACTCTGCACAGTTCTCGGCGCAGGTCCGTTTTCAAAGGAGCAGGGCACGAGATATAAAAATCACTACAATCCTGCCTACGACTACATCACCGAGCCCGAAAACACAATTGATATTGCCTGCATAGGAAGCAGCGACATTTTCACCTCCTTCTGTCCGCAGTACCTCTTCGAGGAGTACGGATACACCGCAGTTGATATCGGTATGAGTTATCAGACTCCGACAAGGTCATACTACTTTCTTGAGGATTTACTTAAAACGCAGAGCCCGAAGGTGCTTATCCTTGACACGGATATGCTTTACGAGCATTTCCCGACAAAAGCGGGTATTGAGGAAATCAACGCTCAGGGTGAGAAATCGGCTTGGGAAAAGTTCACCGACAGGCAGGAGAAATTCTTCGCACGGTTTTCCGACAGCAGATTTTCGGATATAATCACCTCATATTTCACGATTTTCCAGTTCAACGACCACTGGAAGCAGACAAAGTATTTTATGCCGGGCGAGCTTATCGGCTCATATACCAAGGAGGCTGAGTATCCCTGCGAGCATGGCTTTAAGTGTAACACCGATGTTGTAGCAGCTAAGAAGAGCCCCTACCTCAAGGAAACCGACACCGTCGAGGAAATTGACGACGAATATATGATTTACTACCAGAAAATCATTGACCTTTGCAAGGAAAAGGGCATCGAGGTAATACTCGTTGAGTCGCCGAGCGTACGAAGCTGGAGCTATCAGAGGCACAATGCAGCGCAGATTATCGCTGATGACAATGAGCTTGAATTCATAGATTTCAACTTCCTGCTTGACGAAATTAATCTGAATCTGAAAAAGGATTTCAGCGACGGTAAAAACCACCTCAACTATGAGGGCGCGAAAAAAATGACCGCTTACCTCGGCGACAAATTCAGAAGCGAGGGACTCTTCACTGACAAGAGAAGCGACCCTGACTATGAATACTATGCAAAGAGCGTTGAGGAATTCAAGGAAAAATACGAAGTAAAATAATACAGGAAAAGAGCAAAGGAACAATGTTCCTTTGCTCTTTTTGCGTTTGTATAAGGGCTTTAAACCTCGATAACGGTATATTCGTGATTTGTATAGGGCAGATATTTATTAAGTACATCCTCGGTTTTCAGGCGCATATACGAGGTCGCCGTACCGTCGGTACAGCCGTAATACTCATACCCTGTAACCTCGCTGTCAATTACGACGCGGATACTGTTGTCCGTATCAAGCACTGTGCTTAACACGGTTGTTGCGCCCGGCTTTGTATCAAGCATCGAATCAAGGAGCTCGGCAGGCGCGAAGGACACGCGCGACACGCCGAGGGCTTTGCCGAAATCCTTTGTTACAAAGGGCTTATCCCCTGCTGTTACAAAGAGATAGAAAGCCGTTTTCTGTCGGTTACAGAGAAAGAGGGTTTTTACCGTTTTAACCTCGAGCTTTTTGTCAATCTCAATACAGTCCTCCATCGTTACCGCAGGAGTGTTGTCAACGCGCTCAAAGGGAATTTCAAGAGCGTCAAGGGTTTCATACACCTTTTGCTGAAGAGTGCTTTTAAACTCCGTCGGAGCTGTTTTAATAATTTCACTTACCTGCGTCATATCAGTATTTCTCCGCAAAAGCTTTAAGCTCTTCGTCACTCAGGTTTCCGTTAAGAAGCATACCCTCCTCGATAACCGCATCAGGCGCGCTTGGCTGAAGGTCGGATACAGCCTTACCGAAAGCGCTGCCGCCCGAGGTGGCGAAAAGAACGATTTTCTTTCCCGAAAAATCATACGCCTCGAGGAAGGAATTAATTATTGTCGGCACAGTGTACCACCATATCGGGAAGCCGACAAAGATAACATCATAGGACTGCATATCAATATCCTCTTTAATAATCGGCGGACGGTAGGACTTGCGGTGCATTTCCTTCGTGCTTCTTGAAAGCGGATTAAGATAGTTCAAATCCTTTTTTGTATATGGCGTTTCAGGCTTAATTTCACAGAGGTCAGCGCCTGCTGCTTTAGCAAAAGCAGCCGCCTTGGAGGCTGTGGTGCCGCTTGCAGAAAAATAAGCTACTAATTTTTCACTCATAAAATCACTCCTTTGTTTTATTGTATCATTTTTATAACCGTTGTCAACGGGATAATTGACAGCAAGGCGCGATTAACTTATAATCAAAAGAAAAGGCGGTGTAAATATGACTGAAAAAGAGCGGATGGAAAAAGGGCTTATCTACGATTCCGCAGAGCCCGAATTACTGAAAGAGCAGGCAGGCTATGTAAAATATATGACGGAATACAACAAGCTCAGCTTAGGCGATGAAAAAAGGATGAACGAGCTTCTTCCCCTTATGTTCGCACAGGTCGGCGAGGGTACATATATTCAGCCCCCGTTTTACGCTAACTGGGGCGGACATAATGTACATATCGGAGAAAAGGTATATGCGAATTTCAACCTCACACTTGTTGACGACGGGCATATCTATATCGGCGGCAGGGTTATGATTGCGCCGAATGTTACAATCATAACGGCAACTCACCCGATATCACCGAGGCTGAGGGAGGACGCGCTTCAGTACAATGTTGATGTGCATATAGGCAGAAATGTATGGATTGGCGCAGGCGCGATAATCCTGCCGGGTGTTACAATCGGAGAAAACAGCGTTATCGGCGCCGGCAGTATTGTAACGCGCGACATTCCGCCGAATGTTGTCGCTGTCGGTAATCCGTGCAGGGTTATGCGGGAAATCAGCGAGCGCGACGAAATATATTATTACAAAGACAGAAAGATAGATATATAAATCAGCAAACAAAAAGGAGCGGAATATACTTCGCAAAGTATATTCCGCTCTGATTTTTACAGAAGTTTATCAAGTCCGTCAGTGTTGTAGGGCTCGCCTTTTCTCTTTTTGGAAAGGGCGGACATAAGGATACCCACTCTCTTTCTTGTCATAGGATACATATAGATACTTACAACCGAGATTGTAATAAGCACCGCAGGAATGAGCGTTGATATATTCTCCATACCGTTGATGATATGCGCGTCCGTAACCTGAGTAAAGAGCGCCTCATTACCCGCAACATCGTTTGACGCGTCATAGTCGTAAGCAGTAAGCAGCTGTCCTGCCATAAGTATACCGAAGGCTGAGCCGAATTTCTGCACGAGCTGAGGAAGTGCTGTAATCGTTGATTCCCTTCTCTCCCCCGTTTTAAACTCGTTAAGCTCGACAAGGTCATAGCCCATCGAATAAAAGAGAGTCCAGAAGGTGCCTGAGCCGATACCGAGTACGGCAGGAGCAATAATGCACATAGGCTTGAAGCCGCCGATTTCAAGGTCAAGACCCACAAGCTTAATGATTATCTCACCGAGAACAGCAATACAAAGGAATATTATAGTGGCTGTTCTCCTGTCCTTTTTCTCCGCTACCTTTTCGACAATCGGCACCGTAACCGCCATGGATACTACAAGCGAAAGGATTACAAATACTATACCCGTATCATACTTCATACCGATACAGTCAATAACCATATAAGTAAGATTTGCCTGAATCATTGAGGAGCCTGCAAGGAAGCAGAAAACGAAAATGAGAAACCACTTTGTAGGTCTGAGCTTAAGTATATCGCCGAATGCCTTGAAGGTGGATTTCACTGTTACCTTTTCAACAACACCGTTTTCGGGAAGCGGCTTAGGCGAATAAACGCCGACAAGCGACCTGCAGCAGATAAAGCCGAGAACGACTGCAAGCACGCTGATAATAGCGGCTACAACCGCATAGGAATTGCTCTTATACCTCTCACCGAGAAGCATTGCAACCGTCGGCACAAGTGCGGGCAGAATATTGCCGAGACCGACTGCAGCGGCATTGAGGAAGGAGGAAAGAGAACGGATTGATGTGCGTTCGTCGTAATCCTCCGTAAGCTCGGCGACAATCGCATAATACGGAATTGAATACATTGTATAGAATATCCATATAAGCATTGAGATTAAGGTGTAAACAAGCACCTTGATAAGCTGTGAGGATATGCCTGCTCCGATACTCGTCCACGCTACGATGAACACAACCGCAAGCGGAAGGATTGATACCTTCATAGTCTTACGCTTATCAACGCCCGGTCTGTCGGTATAATTACCGATTATCGGGTCGGTTACGGCATCCCACGCTATTGATATAAAAATGATGATTGAAGCAAAGCTCGGCTTGATACCGACAATCTCAATAAGGAAGGTAAGATAATATGTATAAAACATATTGTAAACAAGCGATTCGGTGAAAATACCGAAAGCATAGCCAAGCTTTTTACCTTTAGTCAGTTGACCTTTCATAATAACTCCTTTTTGCATATATCACAATATATTTAACGCAGATTATGGTAAATCCGTATTTAATTTACCCGTTTGCGCTTATCAAGGGACGGGTTAACCCGTCCCTTGATTATTAATTATTCTCTTGATTCGGAAATTACCTTCTGTGCGATATGCTCAGGCGCTCTCTCATATCTTGCAAATTCGGTAGTGAAGGAGCCTCTGCCCTGTGTAATCTGGCGCATAGAGGTTGAGAAGGTTGTCATCTCAGCGTCGGGTACCTCAGCCATAATTTCCTGATTTCCGTCGCCGCTCGGAGTCATACCGAGAACTCTGCCTCTGCGCTTATTGATATCACCGATGATATCGCCCATTGCGTCGTCATTTACAATTGCTTTAAGTGTAACGATTGGCTCAAGAAGGATAGGACCTGCGTTTGATACACCCTCTTTAAATGCGAGTGTTGCAGCCATCTTAAAGCTCATTTCGCTTGAGTCAACAGGATGGTATGAGCCGTCGTAAAGAGTAGCTTTAATTCCCACCATAGGATAGCCTGCAAGAACGCCCTTTTCCATACACTCGTTAAGTCCCTTTTCAACTGCAGGGAAGAAGTTTTTAGGTACGGAGCCGCCGACAACTCTCTCGGCAAATTCAAGCTTCTCAGTATCATAGGGCTCAAATTCGATGAATACATCGCCGAACTGACCGTGGCCGCCCGACTGCTTCTTGTGTCTGCCCTGAGCGGAAACCTTCCTTGTAATGGTTTCTCTGTAAGCAACCTTAGGTGTGTCAAGCACAGCCTCAACGCCGAACTTATCCTTGAGTCTTGAAATAACTACATCAAGCTGCTGCTCGCCGAGACCCGCAACAAGCTGCTGGTGTGTTTCGTGATTTGTTGTAAATCTGAGCGAAGGGTCCTCCTCGCAAAGCCTTGCAAGACCCGACGCAATTTTCTCCTCCTCGCCCTTTTTTGTGGCGTTGATTGCCATTTTATAAGTAGGCGTAGGAACATTGACGCCGTCAAGCTTGACAATATTTGCTGATGAACAGAGCGTATCACCTGTTGCGAAACCGGCAAGCTTTGTAACTGCGCCGATATCACCTGCGACAAGCTCGCCTGCGTCGGACTGCTTCGCGCCGAACATCTTGACAAGCTTACCCATCCTTTCCTCCTTGCCTGTATTTGCATTATATGCAGGTGTGGAGGAGGTGAGCTTACCGCTTACAACCTTAAAGTAGCTAAGCTTACCGATAAACGGGTCTGCAACAGTCTTAAAGCAGATAGCCGCAACGGGACCGTTCTCGTCAGCCGTAAGCTCAACAGGCTCGCCGTCAGCGTCGATTGCGTACTCGCTTGAAGGTGCGGGACAAACCTCCGCAACAAAGTCAAGAAGCATATCGCAGGCTGTTCCGTAAAGACCCGAAAGAGCAAATACGGGAATGATTGAGCCGTCAGCCATACCGATTTTAACGCCCTTGATTCTCTCTTCCTTTGTAAGCTCCTCGCCCTCAAAGTACTTTTCCATAAGCTCTTCGTCAGTGCCTGCAACAGCCTCGGTAAATACAGCCTTGATAGCCTCAAATCTGTTCTCGTCGTCAGGCTTAATGTCGGATTCCTTGCGTGCAGTACCGTCATATGAATAGGACTTATCCTCAAGCATATTGTAGTAAGCCGCAACCTTACCGCCTGAAATAACAGGAATAACTATCGGGCAGACCTGAGTACCGAATTTCGCTGCGATACCGTTAAAGGACTTATAAAAATCTGCGCGCTCGTCATCCATCTTTGTTGTTACAAAAATCTTTGAAAGGCCTCTTGAGCCCGCAGCCTTAAATGCTTTTTCAGCGCCTACCGCAAGACCCGACCTTGCAGATACAACGATAATAGCCGTATCGGCTGCGCGGATACCCTCGGCAGAGCCCATTGCAAAATCAAAGAGGCCCGGTGTGTCAATAATATTAATTGACTTGCCCTTGTAATCAACAGAAGCAACAGCACTGTTGATTGAGCATTTTCTCTTCTTTTCCTCAGCGTCGAAGTCGGTTACTGTATTACCGTCGGCAACCTTGCCTATACGCTCGGTTGCGCCTGCAATGTTGAGGAGAGCCTCGGTAAGAGTTGTCTTACCCTTTGAAGCATGACCTACAATAGTGATATTTCTGATATTTTCTGATTTCCCAGACATAAATAACATCTCCTTTGTGCATATTGTACAATAATTATTAATCGCCGTCAACCTCTTTTAATAAATTTAACGGTGAGTTTTTTTATTTTTAATACTTATTCTGTGTTTCTGTACATTATTTCAGGATTTTGTATATTTGGGAACAAAAAACGGCTGAGAGATGCAAAGCACCTTTCAGCCGTTCAAATTATTATATAATATTATTAATTACTCAGCCTTTTCCTCAACGGCGTCATCCTTTTTCTTTGAAAGAATAACATTTGTGATAATGCCGAGGATGAGAGCACAGGCAATCTCAGTAAGAGTAACAGAGCCGATATTAAGAGTCATACCGCCGATACCTGTGATAAGGATTACTGCTACAACAAAGAGATTCTTGTTCTGGTCAAGGTCAACCTTCTGAATCATCTTAAGACCTGAAACTGCGATGAAGCCGTAAAGTGTAATACATACACCGCCCATTACGCAGGCAGGGATTGTTGAAAGGAAGGTTACGAACGGACCGAAGAAGGAGATGACAATTGACATAATAGCTGTTGTGAGAATTGTAACGATTGAAGCATTACCTGTGATAGCTACGCAGCCAACAGACTCGCCGTATGTAGTATTCGGACAGCCGCCGAATACAGCGCCAACCATTGAGCCTACGCCGTCGCCGAGAAGAGTTCTGTGAAGACCCGGGTCCTCAAGAAGCTCCTTATTGATAACCGATGAAAGGTTTTTATGGTCGGCAATATGCTCTGCAAATACTACGAATGCAACAGGCACATAAGCAACTGCGATTGTTGCGATATACTTACCGTCAACTGCAGAAAAGCCCTTAGCTGCTGTAAGGAAGGTGAAATCAGGTACGGCAAAAATCTTCATATCGTTGAACACGCTGAAGTCAATTACCATAAGATTTTCATTACCTGTCTTTGTACCGATAACAGTAAAGATTGCAGCTACAAGATAACCTGCAAGAATACCTATAATAAACGGGATAAGCTTAGCCATCTTCTTGCCGAATACCGAGCAAATCATAACTACAAAAAGAGTTACAAGAGCGCAGATTAAGCCAACCCAGCCGTGAAGACCCATATTGTAGCCCGAGCCATCGTTTGCAGCGAACTTGAGCGTATCACCTACTGCGTTGCCTGCAAGTGAAAGACCGATGATTGATACGGTGGGTCCGATAACAACCGCCGGCATAAGCTTGTCAATCCACTTAACGCCTGCAACCTTAACAATGATTGCGATTACAACATAAACAAGGCCTGCAAAAAATGCACCGAGAATGATACCTGCATATCCCGCTTCAGCCGTTGCTGCGCCTGCAAAGGCTGCAAACATTGAGCCCAAAAACGCAAAGGACGAGCCGAGGAATACAGGGCTTCTGAACTTAGTGAAGAGAAGGTAAACAATTGTACCTACACCTGCACCGAAAAGAGCTGCCGACTGGGACATACCGTTGCCGACAATTGACGGAACAGCAATTGTTGCTGCAAGGATAGCAAGAAGCTGCTGGAAAGCAAAAATAAGAAGCTGACCGAACTTAGGCTTATCCTTAATGTCATAAGTGAGTTTCATATTCTTTCCTCCTAAAAAAATATCTGATTATATAAAAACAGAGAACGGAGAATGAGGTATCCCCATTCTCTATTCTCTCATTTTTTACTTTGTTCCGAAAATTCTGTCGCCTGCATCACCAAGACCGGGGATGATATAACAATCATCGTTAAGTCTTTCATCAAGCGCTGCGCAATAGATGTCAACATCAGGATGAGCCTTCTCAAGAGCTTTAAGTCCCTCAGGCGCCGCAATCATACACATAAAGATAATTCTTCTCGGCTTTCTGAGCTTAATCTGTGAAATAGCGTCAATTGCCGAGCCGCCTGTTGCGAGCATCGGGTCAACAACAAAAACATCTCTTTCCTCTATATCCTTGGGAAGCTTGCAGTAATACTCAACGGGAGTATGAGTAGCCTCATCTCTGTAAAGACCGATATGACCCACACGCGCACCCGGTACAAGAGTAAGCAGACCGTCAACCATACCGAGTCCTGCACGGAGAATCGGTACAAAAGCCATCTTTCTGCCTGCAATCTGTCTGCACTTTGCGATACCGCAAGGGGTCTTGACCTCAACCTCTTCCGTTTCTAAATCCCTTGTTGCTTCAAACAACATAAGCATCGAAATCTCATTAACAAGCTGGCGAAAATCCTTAGTGCTTGTCCTCTCATCACGGAGAATGCTGAGCTTATGCTGAATAAGCGGATGATCAAAAATCATTACTCTTCTGTCCATAATTCTGCTCCTTCGACATTTTATCTAACTCATATTATCAAAGATGTGCAAATTTTACAAGAATAGTTACACGATTGTAACTATATTTTTTGTAATTGCTCCGTATACATTTCTGCGCGTATGAATGTAAATCTTTCTATTTTACATCATCAAAAATGAAGGACTGCTTCCATGTGGAGCGGGCAGGAGTACAAGAGAAAGACTCAACGGAAATATTCTTTGCATGGCGCGCCCAGATTGCATAGGCAGGGAGATTCCGAAAGCGCCAGCACTCGGGGTACTGCTTTGCATATTCGGGAATAAAGCTGCGCTTATCGTATACCTCCTTTGCCTTACGGTACTCAAGAGAGATGTTTTTAAGCGTGATATTGTGTACATATTGTGTTCTTCCCTTTTCCTTAAAGCCTGCAATAATAACGGGAAGCTCAATATCCTTTGCGGTGATATTTTCGATAAGCACATCGTGAAGCTCGCCCTTAAAGTCAAAGCTGTTTTTATCCACTCCGCCGCCCTGAGGCTTAACTCCGAATTCAACAGCGGTCGCGCTCTGTTCATTTACAAGCGCGGCACGGTTACGGTTGCCGAGTCGGATAAACACGGGACAGGTGCATCTGTTCATAGTAATATTTCTCGCCGTTATATTGAAAACCTCGGAGCCGTCAACGCTTTCGATACTTATTCCCGATACGCTTCCCGGATATAAGTCGGTCATCATAAAGCTGCAGTTTTCAACAAGCACATCGCTTATCGGATAGGTGGTTTCCGTTCCGATTTTAAACGCATTTGTACAGCTTATTATTTCGCAGTCGGTAACATAAATATTGCTCATACCTCCGCTGCAGCCTTCCCATATTGCATTTTTCAGCACAATTCCGTCGTCGGCACAGGAGATAAAGCAGTGCTTAATCTCAACATCGCTGCACTGCATAAGGTCGATACCGTCCGTATTGCACACATGACGGTTATCGTTAATTACAAAATCCTCAAAGCTTATATTATTACAGCGCGTGAGACGGCAGGTCCAGTAGGCGCTGTCAAAAAGGATTATGTTTTTGAAGCTCAGATTTTCGCAATCCTCGAAAGAGATTATCCTGCCGTATTTTGAGGGATGTGCAAAACGAAGCTGTGCGCGGTAATCCCTGCGCATCTTTATTACATCAATAACCTCGTCGGGTTCGGTTAAGTTTTCGGGATACAAGGGCTCTCTTCCGAAGAGATGTCCGTTGCCGTTAATTGTTCCGCCGCCTGTTACGGTTATATCCTTACATCCGTTTGCATAGATAAGCGTTTTGTGGGAAAAGCCCTCGCCGCTCTCGTGTGCGATAATTGATGAGCCGTGTTCAACAAAAAGCGTTATGCCGCTTTTAAGCTCGACAGTGCGCGAGGTAAAGTCGCCTCCGTCAACAAGAACGGTACCGCCGCCGTTTTTAAAGCAGGCGTCGATACAGGCGTTAATCATCGGAGCGTTATCAACCTTTACATCATTCGGTACAGCGCCGAAATCCGTAATTCTGTAAACTTTCCGCTCAGGAGCTGCCTGAGGCTTTATATATTTTTCAACAGGGTAATAAGAGGTATAATCAAATTCTCGCTCCTCTTTATACTGCTCGCCCTTGGTTATACGCAAATCCTTGCCGAAAAGCAAAGTATTAAGCTTGTCAAAATGAGTACGCCTGTCCTTCATATACCCACCTCCGTTTGCTTTCATTATATTCGGGCAAATGAAAATGTCAAGACAAAAAGGGCATTCCCGAAGAAATGCCCTTTTGTTTTATGGATTCAAGCAAGCGCCTGAACTGTTAAATCTGTAAGTCTTGCCTTTATATTTAAGGTTAGCGGTGCGCATTGCGCCGGAAGACTCGAAGTAATACCATTTATTTGATATCTTCTTCCAGCCTGTCTGCATTGCGCCACTTGAAGCGAAATAATACCACTTGTTTGATATTTTCTGCCAACCCGTCTGCATTGCGCCGCCCGAATTGAAGTAATACCATACATTACTGATTTTTTGCCAGCCTGTGAGCATTACGCCCTCACTGTCAAAGTAATACCATACATTGCTGATTTTCTGCCAGCCCGTCTGCATAGCACCGCCCGAAGCGAAGTAATGCCACTTATTTGATATTTTCTGCCAGCCTGTCTGCATCGCGCCGCCCGAAGCGAAAAGATATGTCTTGCCGCCGATTACCTGTAAACCGGTCTGCATTACGCCCTCGCTGTCAAAGTAATACCATACATTGCTGATTTTCTGCCAGCCCGTCTGCATAACACCGTCTGTTGCAAAGTCATACCACTTGCCGCCTATCTGCTTCCAGCCTGTTACGGCGCCGTTTTCAGTCAGATAGTAGGTCTTGCCTTCAATCTTATTAAAGCCGCCGAATACCATAAAGTACTCGCCCGGGAAGAAGTAATAACGCTTACCGCTGACAGTCTGCCAGCCTTCCTGAAGAGCGCCGCTTGCATTAGCATAATACCAGTTATAATAATTATCCTCAAAGGTAACCTTGAAAAGACCCGTCTGCATTGCGCCGTTATCATTGAAATAATAGCGCTTGCCGTTGACATCGGCAAAGCCTGTCTGCATTACGCCTTCACTGTCAAAGTAATACCATATATTCCTTATCTGCTTCCAGCCTGTTGCAAGAACGCCGTTTTCGGAATAGTACCAATTGTCGCCTACCTGATTCCAGCCGTTTCTGAACTCAACGCGGAAGGTGAGCGAATAATCCGCTGCATGAGGCGTTGTCGCAAAGTCGAAGCTGTCCATATCCTCCCAAGTGAAATCCTCGGGCAGAACATAGAGATGGTAAGTAAGCGTACCCTCGGCACCTGCAACAAGGTCGCCCGACTTTACGAGGAGTCCGAAGGCACCCTCGTGCTCAACCTCAAAGCCGAAGTCCTCGGGAGCGCCCGTTTCGGTTACAAAGCCTGCCGCCGTAAGCGTACCCTCGGGATAACCGTCGGAGAAGCCGACAAACGGAGAAACTCCGTGATAGTAGTTATTCTCATCGGTCATAAAGTAAATGAATTCACTTTCGCCCGGCTTAATTGTAATAACATCGCCGTCAGTGTAGATATTGCCGTTCTGGTCATAAGCCTCGACATACATCTCCCAAGGCGAAGCATCGCCGACAATTACATTGATATCGGTTGAAGCACCCATAAAAATCAGGGTAAAGGTATGCTCACCCGGACCCCAGGGATTCTCGGCCTGGTCGTCCCTTAATTCAGCCGTCCATATTTCAAGCGGTCTGTCTTCCCCGTCAAAGAATGCAACCTCGCCGTCGCCAACAGTTCTTGCGGTATATGTTATGCTGTCGCCGTTTTTCATATTAACGGTAATTGTATTGCCTTCCCGAAGGAGCGCCCACGCAGCGCTGTAAACCATTATCGGCTCCTCGGATGCGTCGACATACCTTTCAACCATATTCTCGCCTTCGGGATAAACGGGTGTTCCGTCGGCAAAGGCAAAGCTGATGCTTTTAATCGGGCTTTCGGCAACCACAACCTCCACAGGACATCCAACGCTTCCGTAGGTAACGCTTATCTCGTGCTTACCAAGCGCCCATTCGCTCTCCTGATTGCTTTCAATGCCGATAGCAAGAGTATCAAGAATATCGTTTTCATCCTCAGAGTTTATATAAAGTATTTCGCTCCACTCGCTGTCATGCTCCACAAGCGTTGCAACATATGTTACCTCGCCGCGCTCATCATCATAAACGAGCTTGAGAATATTGCCCTCTTCAAATATAAAGTCGGGCTCATAACGGAAGAAGCCTGCCTCCTCATCATAGTAGCCTGAAACATTCTCATAAAGCGTAATCTGCCTTACAGGAGTAAACTCCATAGAAACGGGTCCGCCGAGAACGGTAAATACAACCTCCGTCCTTAAGCCGCCCACATACAGTGCAACTGTATTCTCGCCGAGTGAAAGCGGAGTTTCGTTCTGGTCAAAGTCATAGTCGACGGACACATTAAGCTCCGCGCCCGTTTCGTCATTGACAAACTCGTAATAGGAGTAATGCTCCTCCTCATTCTGTAACAGCTTACAGGTATAGGTTTCGGGAGCAATACCGTATTCCTCGGGGTAATAGAAAGTAATCGTATTGCCTGTTTCCTTCGGATAAGGGATGTTATAAATGAAATTACCCGTTTCCTCGTCAAAATAGCCGTCTATGTTTTCAAGGAAGGTGGTTTTATGGTCCGCTGAGAATTCAAACTCAACTCTTTCGGGACCGGGTAAAACGGTGAAGGTATACGCAACCTTATTGCCTCCGCAGTTAACATAATAAATATGCTCGCCTACGCCCCAATGCTCGTCATACTGGTCGGAGGAGGAATAAACATCAAGCTCCTCTCCCTCTTCATTTACAAAGGTCCAGTAATTCCATTCCTCTTCCTCGTCATAGAATTCCGTCGCCGTATAAACAACATCGTCCTTATTATTGTATTTAAGCGTTATAGTTACGCCCTCCTGCGCAACGCCGGGGAGGAAGTATTCAAAATACTCGTCGCCGTTATTATCCGTATTGGTATAGCCTTCGGTATTCTCCATAACGCTTCTGTTACCGTCAAAGCCGTCGATAACAACATCGTAAGCGGCCTCCTCAACGGTGAAGGTATACCTCTTTGAGATATCGCCGAGCCTTACCGTATAGGTGTGTTCGCCCGCGCTCCAGTGCTCCGAACCCTGCGGGTCGTTTGTGAACGGCGTCTGCTCGGGTGAATTGCCCTGCTCGTCGACAAATTCCCAGTGCGTCCATCCCTCTTCCTCGTCGTAAATCTCAGTCGCGGTATAAACCTTGTCCTCGGAATTCCTGAACTTTAAAGTAAGAGTTACGCCCGGGCCGCATATACCGGGAAGCCAGTAATGGAAATATGTATCACCGTTTCCGTCAACATCATAATAACCGTTTTCATTCTCAACTGCACTTCCGCCGTTGTAGCCGCTAAGCTCAAAGTCATACGGCGCTTCAATAACATTAAAGGTGAAGTCCTGTGTTGAAAGACCGAAAATCTCAAAATGATATGTATGCTCGCCGACATCCCAGGGATTTGAATACTGGTCGTCAACCGTAGCTATTTGCTCCGTAAGCTCCCCGCCGTTTTCATCAACAAATACATAGTATGTATAACCGTACTCCTCATTGTACCTTGACTCAACATGATAAACCTTGTCAGGCTGATTCTCATAGCTTACCGTAAGCACGGTATCGCCGTAACAAAGGGAAGGAGTTACATAATAATAGAAGGAGCCGATACCTGCCGCAGAGGTGGTATAACCGCCCGTGTTCTCGTACGCGCTGCCGCCCTTATAGCCCTCAACGCTGATGCTTTTGGGAGCCTCGTTTACCGTAACATCAAATGTGGTTTCAAAACGGTCAAGATATTTATAGGTTACCTGATAGGTATTACCGCCATACCAGTGAACCTCAGCCTGATTGTCATTATAGCTGAAATCCGTCACCGGATAGAGGTTGCCGTTTTCGTCAACAAAGTCAAGCGTAGTCTGGCCGTATTCGTTGACATACTGACTGCAGGTGTAGACAATATCGCCGTCAGTTCTGTGAACGGTAATCTTATTACCCTCAACAAAATAATTGAAGCGATAGCAGTAATACTGCTCATAGGTTTTTAAATCAGTCTGATAATAACCGCCCTGATTTTCCGTAACGGTAATCGGAGCGAAATCAAGCTCGATTGAGGTTACGGGGCACGGCGCAAAGGTGAAGCTTTCCTTTGTATTGAAATATCCGTCCTCGCCCGAAACATCCGGGTCCTGAATAGCAACATAATAATAGTAGCTGCCGTAGGTAAACTGATTTTCATAGCTCTGCTCAAAATCGCTGTCGTACTGAATACACACGCCGTAGCTGTCAAGGCTCTTTGAATAATCATATGTTACAAAACGAGCGTTGTAACCGTCGGTGCTTTGTACAAAATAAGTTTCCTGAGTTGAGTCCTTATAAGTAACGGTAAGCTCATCACCGACCTCGAATTTCGGCATATTGTACCTGTACCAGTTTCCGCGCGCGTCGTAAATGACTTCGCCGTCAAGATACTCATAAACAACCTTGTCCGACTTCGCGGTAAAATCAATACTGCTTATGCTGCTTTCAGAAATCCCTTCGGCAAATGCGTTCATCGGCATAGCCGAGAGAAGCATAAGCACGGCAAGAAATACCGATAATACCTTTCTTGTTCTCATAAAAATTCCTCCTTTTCGGAATGATATTCCGATACTATTATAACGGATACAGGGTATCAGCAAAATAGAAGTTGCCGATTTGTCAATGACAATTACGGCAATAATATTAGCATATATAATAATAAAGTGTTATAGTTATAACAGATACTACTGTATGGTTAAAGCGGGGATGATTTTATGAGTTTCGGAAGCACTGTAAAGGAATATCTTAAAAACGCAGACTGCAACGCAAGTATGCTCTGTAATGTTACAGGGCTTAATGCCTCGCAGGTCAGCAGATACTTAAACGACAAGAGAAAGCCGAGAGCGGAAAGCGAGGCGTTTGAAAAAATCTGCAAAGGGCTTTGCGAGCTTGACAGCAGCCTTAACTTCGACGAGGTACACCGTGCGCTTCTTATAAGCATCAACGGCAGCGGCAGTGCGCGCGAGGAGTTCACGGGGAATTTTAATCTGCTGATAAGCGAGCTTGGAATAAGTACCACTGCGCTTGCAAACGCCCTTAACTATGACGCCTCGTTTATATCGAGAATAAAAAACGGCACGCGTTATCCGTCAAACTACGGCGAATTCTGCGAAAATGTAGGAAGATATGTGGCTTTTCACTGCTCGCCCGTTCAGATAATGAGCCTTGCAGGACTTCTTGACTCTGACGCAAAGCTCCTTGAAAACAAGGCTTACTGCGCCAAAAGCGTTGCCGCTTTCCTCGGCGGAACATTTAAGAGCAGTAATGAGCCGATTGAAAAATTCCTTAAAGCGATTGACAAATCGGTAAAATCGGGCGGTATTGAAATACCGAAAGCCAAGCTCCCCTCCTCGCCCATTCATTTCGGGAAGGACAAGTATTACTACGGCATTGAAGGTATGCAGAAGGCTGAAAAGGATTTCTTTAAGCTGACCATTCTTTCACAGGCAAAGCGCAATGTATTCATTCACAGCGAAATGGGTATGGAGGAGGTTGACGAAGCTCAGCAGAAGCAGCTTGTAAACGCCGTACTGATGCTTCTTTCAAAAGGCATAGGAATTGACATCATACATAACCTTGACAGAAATCTTGAAGAAATGCTCCTCGGCATTGAGGTCTGGATACCGTTTTACCTTACCGGAATGATTAATTCATACTATATGAAAAAGCCTGCCACCGCTATGTTTCCGCAGATACTCTGCACCTCGGGAAGCATAATAATGCACGGCGAGTGTATCGGCTCCGACCAGAGCAAAATGCTCTCCTACACCACGACAAACAAAAAGCTTCTTCCGTATTTTTACGAAAAGCAGGAGAAAATGCTGCAAAACGCAAATCCGCTTATAAAAACTTACAGCGAAAATGATGAGGAAAGTTTTAAAAGCTTTATTTCGCAGTACAGCGAAAATCTCACAAACGCAGGCACCGATAAGTTTGAAAATATTGACTTCACAATTTGCGGCGACAAATTCATCAGCGTCAATAAGATAAGCACGCCTCATATGCATTTCGTGATTTTCAACAAACAGCTAAACAAAGCGATACTCAAATTCCTTGAGTTAGAATAGGCAAATATGCAAAAAGGTTGACTGAGAAATCAGTCAACCTTTTTGCGTAGCAGTCGGTTACTTTCTGCTGTTGTAATCCTCTGCGATTTCAGCACACCAGCCGGCATCAAGCGGCACTGAGCAGCGAGCCTTACCGACTGCCCTGCTTACCGCTTTAAACACGACCTCGGTACCCTGTGAATCGGCATGATAATCGACGGCGTTTTCCCTTTTTATACCGATACTACCTGCGGTTTCGGCAGAGTCGATATTAGCGCCGATAAAGAGAAATTCCCACTTTAACTCCTCCTTTGCGCTTATAAGGCGCTTAACACGGCTCACATCATATGCCCTGCTCGCATTTTCAAGTCCGTCGGTAATGATTACGAAAAGCACATTCTCAGGCACATCCTCCCGTCTTATGTACTTATGCACATTGTCAATATGCTCAATTGTCTTTCCCACTGCGTCGTAAAGAGCGGTACAGCCTCTGACATAATAATCCTCATTTGTTAAGAGCTTCACCTCCTCAAGCGGCAAGCGGTCGTGAAGCGTTTCAAGCTCATTGTCAAAAAGAACCGTCGTTACAAAGGCTGAGCCGTCCTGCTTCTTCTGCTTTTCAAGAAGAGAATTGAAGCCGCCGATTGTATCGCTTTCAAGTCCGCCCATTGAGCCCGAGCGGTCAAGAATAAAGACAAGCTCCGTAATACCGTTTTTGATTTTCTCATTTGTTTTTTTCATAATAAAAACCTCCGTAAATTATTGTTAAGCTTTTGCTTACACACATAATTATACGGAGATTTTTTTATTTTTGGTCGCCTGCCATGCGACTTATATCAAAGGCTGGTCAAAAGCGTAAAGCGCCTCGTTAAGCTCAAATATATTATAGATTTTATTCTTTATGAAATACTCTACAATTATATCAAATTTACTGCTGTGGGAAAGGGCGAAGCCTGCCTTCATAAGCATTTCCTCAGCCTCCTCAAGAGGAAGCTCGAGCGCAAGCGCAAAGGCGATAACCGTGGGCTTGCTCGGTCTGTATTCGGGATTTGAGCGGATTTTTGAGAAAAGCCTTTTATCAACATTTGCTTTCTTATAGCACTCGCTGTCCTTCATACCCTTTTCGTCAATCTTGCGAAGGAGCATTTCACTGAAGCTTTCATCAAGGACAAAATCAATCTGCCCACCGCTGTAAGGCATTGCCGCGCCGACAAAGCCGGCGGCGCTGCTTTCAGCGCTTCTCCGCTTAGTGAATACGGAGCTTCGCTTTACGGGCGCTTCGCACGGTTCTGCGTCGATGCAGTCGCCAAGAGTCGCGCAGTCAAGAAGAGGCTCAGCCTCAAAATAAGTATCAATATAGACCTTCAGTTCATTATATCTGTTTGTTTCAAGCACGGTATCACCCCTGTTATTTTGTACCGCTCACAATATAAATCCCTTCGTTTGCAAGAGTATAAACCTCTTTAAAGCCTGAATTTTCAAAAAGCCTTGCAAGGTCGTCTTCGCTCATCAGTCCGTTTGAAACCTTCGCTGCCTCAATACTGTGAAAGCCGTCAATCTCCTGCCTTCCCCTGTCGTGAGCAACGGTAAGCGTTCCGCCACGGACAAGACAGGAACAGAGATTATCAATGAGCCTGTCGGGATTAATGAAATGCGGAAAGGCGTTAAACACAACCGCATTTGTAAAGCCGTTTTCAAAGGAATAGTTTTCTGCGTCGGCACAGATAAATTCAATATTACTATACTCCTTAAATTTATCCTTTGCAAGCTCAACCATTTTAGGAGAGATGTCCGCGCCGAGAACATAACGCGCGCCGCGCTTTAAATAAAAATCCTCAAGCACGCCCGTACCGCAGGCAACATCGAGAACACGGCTTTGCCCGTCAATACCTGCAACATCAAGAATTTTGTTTATCTTTTCCGCTCTGATTATCTGAATATCGTCCCATTTATCAGCACGGCTGTCAAAAAAATCAACAATGCTTTTCTTATCCATTACTCTTACCCTTCGCTGAATCTGACGGCAGGAGCTTTGCTTTAACAAGCACGGTGTAAAGAAGCGGAATAAGCACAAGCTGAATTGCGATACCCGGAAGTCCTGTTACAAAGGAAGCCGTGAGCCATGCGCTTACGGCAAAGGTGCCTCTTGCAAAAATAAGCGCGCCGACAATTCCCGATGCAAGTCTGCCTGCAAGCATTGCAATAACAAGGCTTAAATAAAGCTTGAGCGTCTTAATATTAACCTTGAGCAGCAGCATCATAAGAGAGGCTGCAAGTCCGTAAACCGCAAGCTCAACAACCATTGAGGGAAGCTTTGCTGCAGGCGGCATACCTGTAATAAGAGAAGAAAGTATCGGGGAAATCATACCGCAGAGAAGTCCGTACTGCCAGCCGCACGCAAGTCCGCAGAAAAGAACGGGAATATGCATGGGGAGGAAAATACTTCCGCCGTTTGGCACTGTGTGAAACACCATGGGAAGTAAAACCGCAATAGCGATGCACACGCCTGTAACCGTTATGTTTTTTGTAGTGTTTTTCATTTTTCCTGCTCCTTTGTTTAATGCTTGTATTTTACATTAAACAGAAAGAGCGTACAACCCCCGTAGGGGGATACAAATTAAGCGCTCATCAAAAGATTGCACAAGGCACAGACGGTAACGCCTGTAAGAAGCGGCGTAAGAACGGACAGAGCAGTCCACTTAAAGCTTTTTGTTTCCCTGTAAACCGTAAGGAGCGTTGTTGAGCAGGGAAAATGAAACATTGAAAACATACAGGTGCAAAGCGCTGTTTTTACCGTCCAGCCGTTTGCGACAAGGATTTCCCTCAGCTCTGAAAGCGAGGAATAAGAGCTCATCTCTCCCTGAGAAAGATACACCATAAGAGCGACAGGTAAAACAATCTCATTCGCAGGGAAAGCGAGTATGAACGCAAGGAGCATTACGCCGTCCATACCGAGAAATCTTCCGACCGGGTCAAGCGCCCGAGAGGCGTACGCAAGAAGCGAAACGCCGTCAATGCTTACATTAGCAAAGAGCCATATAATAAGTCCTGCAGGAAGCGCGGTTATCACTGCGCGGCAAAGCACCTTCAGCACCTTCTGCTTCATAGTATTTTTTAAAAGGCTCGGTATTTTCGGTTTTCTGAACGAGGGAAGCTCGAGAACAAATATGCTTTGCTCGCCCTTTAATACCGTTTTACTCAGGCAGAGCGAGCAGAGCAGCGTCATCACGATTGACGCACACAAAAACGCTGTTAAAAGCAGTGCGCAGGCAAAACTGCTTTTTGCAAAAAACATTGTGATGATTGCAATAAGCAGCGGAAATCTGCCGTTGCAGGGCGTAAGCGAATTTGTAAGTATCGCAACAAGGCGTTCCCTTGGCGAGTCAATAATCCGACAGCCCGTTACACCGACTGCGTTACAGCCGTACCCCATACAGGTTGTAAGCGCCTGCTTGCCGCATCCTCCGCAGCAGGCAAAAGCACTGTCGGTATTAAAAGCAAGACGGGGCAGAAGCCCGAGCTCCTCCATATATGAAAACATAGGAAAGAACACCGCCATCGGAGGAAGCATTACCGCAACAACCCAGAAAAGCACGCGCAGAGCGCCGTATACGGCAAGGCTCACAAAGCCCTCGCTCACGCCGACGGAAATAAGCAGTCCTGCAAGTCTTTCCTCAAGAAATGAAAATAGCTGTTGCAAAAGCTGCGACGGGTAATTAGACCCCACAACCGTAAGCCACATTACAAGCGCGATAAGCGCAAGCATTACGGGAATACTGCTGTATTTTCCGAGGAGTATTCTGTCAAGGCGTGCCTCAATTCTTTCCTTTTTTGACGGCAGCCTTGTAACACATTCAAATGCTATTTTCCCTGCAAGCGCATTTATTTTATAAAATGAGCCCTCGTCGCTGCCAAAGCCGTGCTTCACGGGCGCAGGTCTTATTCCGCCGCTGCATACAAGATGTACCGTTTCAAGCAGCTCGTTAATACCCTTTCCGCTTCTTGCGGTTGCTCTTACTACAGGAATACCGAGAAGCTTTGAAAGCGTTTCAACATTTATGCTGATATTCTTCTTTTCTGCCTCATCGCAGAGGTTTAAAAGTAAAACAGCTTTATCCGTCAACTCGAGTATTTCAAGCACAAGCTTCAGATTTCTTTCAAGGCAGGTCGCGTCAACAACGCAGACAACACAATCGTAATCATTACTTTTAATTATATCGGAGGCGATTTTTTCTTCCTCGCTGAGCCCTGTTATGCTGTAAGTACCCGGTAAATCCACAAGGGTGTAATCGACAAATTTATAGTAGTAGCCGCCGCTTGCGCTGTCAACGGTCTTGCCCGTCCAGTTGCCCGTGTGCTGCGACATACCCGTAAGCTCATTGAAAACCGTGCTTTTGCCGACATTTGCATTACCTGCAAGAAGAATTTTCTTTCTGCCGTTCACAGCCTCACCCCTATTCTGTCCGCGCAGCTTTTCCTTACGGCTATCTTACTCCCCTGCACTGAGAATGCCATCAATGCGCCGAAGGCTGATATATTTGTACATATTACGCTCTGCCCTTTCACAAAGCCCAAACCGTTAAGCCTTGCCCTCAGAGCGCCCGTACATTTAACGCTTGTAATCACCGCTCTGTCGTTTATCTTTAAACTACTCAGCTTCATAATCTCACCCCACGGAATTCTGTACTTTATTCTATGAAGCGGGCATATTTGTGTGAATAGAATAATTTAAACCTGAAAAACAGTCTAAAAGCCGTTAATATTACTATTGATTTTATGAGCATATAATGTTAAAATATTTGCGAAATAAATATATGAGAGGTACTTATATGGAAAAGCTTAAGTATTTTGTAAACGGTGAGTTCAGGGAATCTCAGGCTGATGTCTGGTATGACCTACACAATCCGTCAACAGGCGAAGTTACAGGACAGGCTCCCTGCTGTACTAATGATGAAGTACTCGCAGCAATCGAGGCTGCCGACAAGGCATACCCTGCCTGGAGAAACACACCTGCAAGAAAGAGAAGTCAGATTCTCTATAAGGTGCGCGAGCTTCTTTTAGAACATCAGGACGAGCTTACAATGCTTGTATGCGAGGAAAACGGCAAGACATGGTCGGAGGCTGCAGGCGATGTAGGTAAGGCTATCGAGGGCACCGAGCTTGCTACTCAGGCTCCTTCGCTTATGATGGGCGAAAGCCTTATGGACGCTTCAACAGGCTTCGATACAGTTAAATACCGTGAGCCGATGGGCGTATTCGCAGGTATCGTACCCGTTAACTTCCCTGCTATGATTCCTTTCGGCTGGATGGCTCCCGTATGCGTTGCGTGCGGTAACACAATGGTGCTTAAGGCTGCTTCACTCACTCCGAGAACAGCTATGAGAATTGCTGAGCTTTACAAGGAAGCAGGCTTACCTGACGGTGTAATCAATGTTGTAACCTGTTCAAGAAATGAGATTAACACAATACTTGAGCATCCTGCAGTTAAGGGTATCACCTTTGTCGGCTCAACTCCCGTAGGTCTCAAGATTTACGAGAAAGCTGCTGCAAACGGCAAGAGATGTCAGGCTCTCTGTCAGGCTAAAAACCATGCGCTTGTTCTTGAGGACTGTGCGCTTGAGAGAACAGTTGCAGGCGTAATCAACTCGGCTTTCGGCTGCGGCGGTCAGAGATGTATGGCGCTTGCTGCCTGCGTTGTTCAGGAGTCAATCGCTGACAAATTTGTTGCAGAGCTTAAAAAGCAGATTGCTTCCGTTAATTGCGGTCCTGCATGGGACAAGGGCACAAGACTCGGTCCGATTACATATGAGAAGCATTACAAGGAGGTACTCGCTGATATTCAGAAGGGTATCGACGAGGGCGCAACACTTGTTGTTGACGGAAGAAATCCCGAGCTTCCAGAGGGATATGAAAACGGCTACTTTGTAGGTCCTACAGTATTTGATAATGTAACTCCCGATATGACAATCGGAGATGAAGAGGTATTCGGTCCCGTTCTTTGCATAAAGAGAGTTAAGGACTTTGACGAGGGTCTTGCACTTATGAATGCCAATCCGTATGCAAACGGCTCCGTTATCTACACTCAGAGCGGCTACTATGCACGCCAGTTTGCAAGATACACTGACGGCGGTCAGGTAGGTATCAATGTAGGTATTCCCGTACCCGTTGGCTTCGTACCCTTCAGCGGCCACAAGCAGAGCTTCTTCGGCGACCTTCACTGTCTCGGCAAGGACGCATACCGCTTCTTCACCGAGAGCAAGTCAGTAACACAGCACTGGTTTGACGAGGAGGAGATGAAGGCTAAAGAGGTTGATACCTGGGACGGTCTTCTTTAATCCGCGCAGTAAGATATAAAGATATAATGATATAAAAACGCAGAGGTCATTCAACCTCTGCGTTTTTTGTTTGTTATTCAAAGAGCTTTTACTATTTTCCCTTGATTCTGTTAAGGGCGGTTTTTTCAACACGGCTGACCTGAGCCTGTGAAATACCGATTTCATCTGCCACCTCGGTTTGCGTCTTGCCTTTCATAAAGCGCAGATACATTATACTGCGCTCGCGCTCAGAAAGATTTTTGATACCGTCCTTAATCATTATCTCATCAATCCAGTCCGAATCCGTATTCGAGTCGCCGAGCTGGTCCATCACATAAATTGTATCACCCCCGTCGCTGTAAACGGGTTCATAGAGTGAAACGGGCTGAGCGATTGCCTCAAGGGCAAGGACGACCTCACGCTCCTTAATTCCGAGCTTTTCCGCTATCTCTGCAGTTGACGGCTCGCGCTGTGTTGACGCAATAAGGTTCTCACGCACCTGCATTGCCTTATAAGCCGTATCCCTTACGGAACGGCTCACCCTCAGCGGATTATCGTCCCTCAGATAACGCCTTATTTCACCTATACACATCGGCACGGCATAGGTTGAAAAGCGGACATCAAGGTCGAGATTGAAATTATCAATAGCCTTAATCAGCCCGATAACGCCGACCTGAAACAAGTCGTCCATATCCTCGCCCCTGTTGACAAAGCGCTGTACAACGGAAAGCACAAGGCGCAGATTGCCGTTGATAAGCTCTTCACGGGCTTTCCTGTCGCCGTTATGCGCTTTTCTGAGAAGCTCCATTTTCTCCTTTTCGCTCAGCACCTTAAGCTTGCTTGTATTGATACCGCAAATCTCTACCTTATTATACTGCACACAAATCTTCCTTTACTTTTTATGTAAAGAAAAAGAAACTCCCCACTCTATTATGAGCAGGGAGAATGTTTTTTATAAGGTTTAATTTATCTGTTTTTCGTACTTTTACAGAGGTAAATCACTCATTCGCATTAAGGTCATTTCCCCAAAAGGCGAGAAGCGAATTGTAATAATACTGATATGCAAGCACATACCTGTGCTGAGCCTCCCAGCCGGGCTTTACCTTGTAGGTGATATTACCTGCCGATTTATCGTTATCGGTATGAATAAGAAGGTCGGGATAATTGGTGATGAAATCCTCCATCATAGGATTCATATCCTCAAAGGTATTATCATTTTCGCCCTCGGTTGCGTAAACGAAGAAATCGTCGGTTGTATAATCAAGCTCGACAAGCTCTTTTCTGAGTCCGTCAATAGTATTTTCAGTAATATAATCGGGATAATACTTAGCAAAATCGGCACCGCAGAGAGGAGCATAATAATAGAAGTAGTCAAGATTATTCGCAAGAGCCAGAAAGCTGCATGAGGCTCCGAGGGAGAAGCCTGCGAAAGCCCTGTGCTTTCTTGAAGAGATAAAATCAATCTCCCTTGGTCCCTTTGCATAGGTTGCATAATCAGCCTCAACCGCAGGGATTATCGCCTCACGAAGCTCACTGTTAAACTGTTTGATTGTGTTAACGATTGCGCCGTCGTCAATATCGAGATGATGATTTTTATGATAAAAGAAGTTGACATTTACAGCGAGAAACGGCTCAATCTCACCGTTTAAAATCATATGGTCAAAAACATTCTTGAGAACCGATTCCTCTCCTGCATCACCGAAAAACGCTGTTTCATCGGCAAGCGCTCCGCCGAGAAGGTAGTAAATATTATACTCCTTTGTTTCATCATAACCGGGCGGTACATAGATGATACAGCCCTTCTGTATATCCTTGTAGACATAGTTGAGCCTTTCAACAGGATTTGTATTCTCGGCAGGCTCATAATACTCCTCGGGAAGTTCCTTGATTGATGAGGAGAATATCCCCTCCTCCTTACCCTTGCCGAGATTGATTAAAGCCTGAATATCCTCGGTTGTGGTAACTGTTGTGGTTTCCTTTTTCGCTGTTGTATCAGGTATTATATTGTCGCTTTTCACGGCAGTACACGCAACGAGTACCGCAACAAGAACAAGAGCCGTGATAACTGTTAAATACTTTTTCATTTTACACCTTTATACATCGTTCATATATTTATTATTTTTAAGCATAATGATTTTATACTAAAGAGAATAAATAGTCAATAACGAATTTAAAAGTTAGAAAAATATTTTTTCCTGTCGAATTGTAAAAATAAAGGACTGACTAAAGGGCACCCGTCGTAAAGACGAGGTGCCCCAATGTCAGTCCTCTTTATCAATGACACTTATCTTTATACTGACAGGAGGCGCAGACTCCTGAACATTCCGCCGCAGGAAAATCCTTCTCGGGCGCTGCGTCCGTTTTTTCAAATTCCGAGTCGCAATGACCCATCTTTGCACACTGCGAACATTTTTGTCCGCAGGCGCCGATACCTGCCTTTTTATCAAGCACCATTCGGCGTATTGCAAGGAACACCAATAATGCCACAAAGCAAACCGCTATGATTGTGCCGTAATTATTCTGGATAAGCTGTAACATTATATCACTCCTTTAAAGCCTTATTAAAACCAAGTGAGGACAACTGCCGCCCTCACTTAATTTATAATACTATTTTTTGTTTGTCAATTACTTTTTAACAGTTTGCCTGTTCTTTTTTGCAGTAACCGTAAGATGATTGTTATCATACTTATTCTTTCTGAACAGAAGATAACAGAAGCCTGCGAGTACTGCAATTGCGAAGATAAGACCAAGGATGTTTACATTACCTGTGAAAATTGAGCCTATCTGATATACAACAAGCGAAACCGCATAAGCAAGTGCGCACTGGTATCCGATTGCAAACCATGTCCACTTCGCAGAATTCATCTCTCTCTTGATTGCGCCGATTGCAGCGAAGCAAGGTGCGCAGAGAAGATTGAAGAGGAGGAAGGAATAAGCGGCAAGCTTTGTCATACCCTCGAAGTCGAGTACGCCGAACACGCCGACAACCTCTTCCTTTGCAACAAGACCCATAACTGTTGCGATTGTTGCTTTAATACCCGCAACGCCCGTACCGAAGCCGAGTGGCGCAAAGATATATTTAACAACATTACCTACCATACCTAAAACGCTTGTTTCAAGCTCTCTGTCGGGGTCAAAGCCGCCCTGACCGAATACCGAGCCGAGCCAGACAACGATTGATGAAATAAGGATAATTGTACCTGCCTTTTTAATGAAGGACCAGCCGCGCTCCCATGTTGAACGAAGGACTGTTCCGACTGTCGGAAGGTGGTATGAAGGAAGCTCCATAACAAACGGCGCAGGGTCGCCTGCAAACATCTTTGTTTTCTTAAGGAGAATACCCGAACAGATAATTGCAGCAATTCCTACGAAGTAAGCGCTTGTCGCAACAAACGGCGAGCCGTGGAAAAGCGCAGTTGCAATCATTGAGATAATCGGAAGCTTAGCGCCGCAGGGGATGAAGGTTGTTGGCATAAAAGTCATACGGCGGTCGCGCTCATTTTCAATCGTTCGTGAAGCCATAACACCCGGAACGCCGCAGCCTGTACCTACGAGTACGGGAATGAAGGATTTACCCGAAAGACCGAATTTCCTGAAAATCCTGTCCATAATGAAAGCTACACGAGCCATATAGCCGCAGCTCTCAAGGAAAGCAAGGCAGAGGAAAAGCACTAACATCTGAGGCACGAAGCCGAGTACTGCGCCAACGCCTGCTACAATACCGTCAAGAATAAGTCCTGATACGAATTCATTTGCGCCGATTTTATTAAGGAGATTTTCAACAAGCACGGGGATACCCGGTACCCATGTTCCGTAGTTCTCGGGAGCGGGAACCTCGCCTGCAGGCTCAATGCCCTCATCCTCGTTACCCATTGCGGCGTCAACATAGCCGGAAATCTCATAGCCCTCCTCGGCAAGCGAGTCGGCATAGAAATCATATGGCTCCTCAAAGTCAGCCCAGCTTCCGTCCTCAACAGCGCCCTGAATATCCTCAGCGCCTGCTACATCGGCAGCAACGGCAGCATTTACGGTTGCAACAAAAGCGTCATCGGAGAAAAGGTACTCCTGTGCATACTCATCCATAGCTTCCTCGTATGCGCCCTTACCCGTGAGGTGCCAGCCGTCGCCGAAAAGTCCGTCGTTTGCCCAGTCGGTAAGTCCTGTACCAATGGCTGAGCCCGACATTGAAATTGTATAAACGAGGAACATTATAAGCGCAAAAATCGGGAGACCTAAGAAACGGTTTGTAACAACCTTATCAATCTTATCGCTTGTTGAAAGCTTTCCCTGATTTGCTTTCTTATAACAGGATTTGATAATCGAAGCTATGTAAACATATCTCTCATTTGTTATGATTGACTCCGCGTCATCGTCAAGCTCATTTTCGGCAGCTTCGATATCCTTGGCGATATGCGCTTTATCCTCAGCCGAAATTCCAAGCTTTTCAAGCACTTTTTCATCACTTTCAAAGAGCTTGATTGCATACCATCTCTGCTGCTGTGAAGGCATATCGTGAAGAAGCCTTTCCTCAATATGAGCAAGCGCATGCTCAACAACTCCGCTGAAGCTGTGCTGCGGAACGGTGGGCTCGCCCTGAGCAGCCTTAACCGCAGCCTCAGCAGCCTCCTCAACTCCTGTACCCTTTAAAGCCGAAATCTCAACAACGGGGCATGCGAGCTGGCGTGAAAGCTCTGCGGTATCAATCTTATCCCCTCTTTTCTTAACAACATCCATCATATTGATAGCGACAACTACGGGAATACCAAGCTCCACAAGCTGTGTTGTAAGATAAAGGTTTCTCTCAAGATTTGTTCCGTCAACGATATTGAGAATCGCCGCAGGCTTTTCATCAATAAGATAATCTCTTGCGACAACCTCCTCAATTGTGTACGGTGAAAGCGAATAAATACCCGGAAGGTCCGTGATTGTTACATCACTGTGCTTTTTAAGCTTACCCTCCTTCTTTTCTACGGTAACGCCCGGCCAGTTTCCGACATACTGATTTGAGCCCGTAAGAGCGTTGAACAGTGTAGTCTTACCGCTGTTAGGGTTACCTGCGAGTGCAATACTAAAACTCATAATTTTTCCTTTCTTTGTAGTTAGTTTTTTCTAACTCTTGCATAAAAAAATATTATTCTACCTCGATTAATTCGGCGTCGCCCTTACGGATTGAAAGCTCATAATTCCTTACTGTTACCTCAACGGGGTCGCCGAGGGGCGCAACCTTGCGGACATAGATTTCAACGCCCTTGGTAATGCCCATATCCATAATTCTGCGCTTCAGAGCGCCCTCACCATGAATACGCTTTACCTTACAGGTCTGACCGATTTTCACATCACGAAGCGTCATTATTTTTCCTCCTTATATCAACTAAATATTAAACATATATTTTCATTGCCATTTCCTTTGATATGGCAACTCTTGTTTCCTTGACCTTAACTATTATATTTCCGTTTTGCTCAGTGATAACGGTTACATTATCGCCTACTATAAAGCCGAGATTTTCAAGATGCTTTTTGACCTCGGGCTTACCGCCGACCTTCTTGATAATGCCGTCATTACCGTCGCCGAGAACACTTAATGGTATCATATTTTCCTCCGAAAGCCGTTTGGCTCAAGATGCGTTAGCTTTAACTAACTTTGCTTTCGGTTAATTTTATATCACAAAAAATAAGTAAAGTCAATAGAAAAAAGCAAAAAAGTTAGGTATTGCTAACTTTTTTTGCTTTTTTGTACTGAATATGACTGTAAAATTTTTGCCGTGCGTTATAATATTTTTCGGTTGCTGCTCATAAGCAGAGCTTTATTTTGTAACAAAATAGTAGATTAAGCCGTATAAGACGGAGGAGGAAATCCCGTAGACAAGAACGGGTCCGGCTATTGAAAACATCTGTGCCGCCGTACCTAACACAAAGCCCTCGAGCTTGAATTCCATTGCAGGTGAAACCACTGCGTTAGCAAAGCCTGTAATCGGGACAAATGTTCCTGCGCCCGCATGGCGTGCTATCTTATCAAATATACCGAGTCCCGTCAGAATTGCCGTTATAATAATCAGAACAGAGGAGGCGGCGGTGGACACCTCTTTATCGCTTAGCCCTGCGTTTTCGAGCAGGCTCATAATAATCTGACCGATAAGACAGATTGTTCCGCCCGATAAAAAAGCTTTAAAACAGTTTAAGACAATCGGCGAATTCGGGCTCGCCTTGTTAACCATCTTAGCGTACTCATCCTTGCTTATATTCATAAAATCACTCCTGACTTTAATATTAGCTTTACGGGGTTAATTATGCACTTGACTTTTATTTTTATATACTGTAAAATTTCAGTATAAAATCAGTAAATGAGGTTTTATTATGCATTTAATCGAAGTAAGAGATGTATACAAAATATATAATCCCGGTGAAAATCAGGTTAACGCTCTTGACGGCGTAAGCATTACTGTTGACGAGGGCGAATTCGTGGCAATCATAGGTCAGTCGGGCTCGGGTAAATCGACGCTTATGAATATGCTCGGTCTGCTTGATACACCGACAAGCGGAGAATACTACATTAACGGTAAGCTTGTTGACGACCTCACCGACGACGAAATGAGCGTTATAAGAAATGAACAGATAGGCTTTATCTTTCAGGGCTTTAACCTCATCCCCTCTCTTTCGGCGCTTGAAAATGTTGAGCTTCCGCTTGTGTACAGAGGTATGAGGAAGGATGAACGCGAGGAAATCTCCATCGACGCACTTGAGCGCGTAGGCTTGGGACCGCGTATGCACCACCTTCCTGCCGAGATGTCAGGCGGACAGCAGCAGAGAGTTGCTGTTGCGAGGGCGATTGCGGCGCGTCCGCCCGTTATCCTTGCCGACGAGCCGACAGGTAACCTCGACACGAAATCAACCAAGGAGGTTATGGCTATTCTCCACGAGCTTAAGGACGAGGGCAGAACGGTAATTGTAATCACCCACGATAATGAGATTGCCGAGGAGGCTGAAAGAGTTATCCGTATAAGAGACGGAAGGGTTGTTGAGGATTACATCAACCCGGGCTACGAGGATAAATACGGCAGAGAGGCAAAGCAGAACAGTTCTAATCCGATTGACTTAGGTTAATAAAATCAGAATAATATAACGCAGGGCGGACATTGTCCGCCCTATTTGTCAGAAAAAGATAATTATGGAATATTTAAAATGCAAACTTGATAAAAAATGCGGCGGCTGTCAGCTTATGCATATGCCGTATGACGACCAGCTGAAATACAAGCAGAAAACCGTTAATTCGCTTTTATCGGAATTCTGTAAGGTCAACCGCATTATAGGTATGGATAACCCCTACCATTACAGAAACAAGGTACAGGCTGCCTTCGGCTGGGATAACAGAAAAAAGAAATGTATCTCGGGCGTGTATCAGAGTAATTCGCACAGGCTTGTGCCTGTTGATAACTGTCTTATCGAGGACGAAAAGGCTGACGAAATCATCGTCTGCATAAGAGGTCTTGCCGACAGCTTTAAGCTCAAACCCTACGACGAGGACAGGCGCACGGGATTCATACGCCATGTGCTTGTTAAAAGAGGCTTTACGACTAATGAGATTATGGTGGTGATTGTTTCCGCTACCCCTGTTTTTCCGTCGAGAAACAATTTTGTAAAGGCGCTTTTAAAGGAGCATCCCGAAATTACCACAATCGTGCATAACATAAACCCGTTTGACACAAATCTTGTTCTCGGGAAGCAGAACAAAGTGCTTTACGGCAAGGGCTATATCGAGGACGAGCTTTGCGGCTGCACCTTCAGGATTTCCCCCTCCTCCTTTTACCAGATTAATCCCGTTCAGACGGAGGTCCTTTACAGCACGGCAATTGATTACGCAGAGCTTACGGGAAGCGAGAGCTTCTTTGACAGCTACTGCGGCACGGGCACTATCGGAATTATTGCCGCAAAGAAGGCGGGACGGGTGCTTGGAGTTGAGCTGAACCGCGACGCTGTCAGGGACGCAATTTCAAATGCAAAAAGAAATAATACGCACAATATTTATTTTCAGTCAGGCGACGCAGGGGAATTCCTCACTGCGCTTGCAAAGGAGGGCGAGCATTTCGATGTTGTTATGATGGACCCCCCAAGAGCAGGCTCAAGCAAGGAATTTTTAAAGTCCGTCTGCACTATGAAACCGAAACGCATCGTCTATGTATCCTGCAATCCCGTTACGCTCGCAAGGGATTTAAAATACCTTACCTCCCACGGATATAAGGCTGAGGCAATCCAGCCCGTTGATATGTTCCCCTTCACAAAGCATGTTGAAACCGTTGTCAAGCTTTCAGGAGAAAAATAGAAAAAACCATAACTCAACCGACGGTATGTTTACTTTCCGCCAAGTCAGTGATAGAGTTAAGGCAGAACAAAGGAGGCGGTTTATATGAACCAGGAAAAAATCGGTTGCTTTATCGCGGAGCGCAGAAAGGCAAAGGGACTCACGCAAAGAGAGCTTGCGGAGATACTCGGTATCACCGACAGGGCTGTTTCAAAATGGGAGAGAGGCAAATCGCTGCCTGACGCTTCGCTTATGCTTGAGCTTTGCGGCGAGCTTGAAATCACTGTAAACGAGCTGCTTACGGGGGAGGTGCTTGAAATGAATAATTACAATGAAAAGGTTGAAAAAAAGCTCTTGGAGATGGTAAAACAGAAGGAAGAATCAGATAGAAAATTGTTAAGGTTAGAAATAGTAATTGGATATATTTCATCA
>ODAI011809956.1_pt1 | contig 34392 bp, 43 predicted proteins | sample 1539321 | NCBI WGS metagenome assembly ODAI01 (sample SAMN02144231, study PRJEB22623) | gut metagenome | biome: sheep rumen | host: Ovis aries | place: New Zealand
CAGCAGTTGCAATGCTTCAGGAGCAAGGCTATGAAAAGATAACGGTCCAGGTTCCTCAAATGGGCTTACATCCAAATCAGAAGACTTATGTTACGGTTTTGGCTCCTCCTGGAACAGAGTACAAAGATGTAGTCAGGAATATGACCAACATCAAAACAATGGGCGAAAGATTTACCGATAAAGGTGATGGCCCAGTAGAAAAGTTACATTATCCTGATGAAGTCTCCTCTGATAGAATACAAATTAGATATGCAGAGGAAGGTGGAAAAGATAAAGATGGTGTTATTGAACTTAGAAGAGGAGTTGCAGATCTTGATCTTGGAAAGAGTCAGTATGCTCAGGTAAGAATCAATGTCGATGGAACTCATTATCTTAAAGGCATGGCCATGTATTCGGCAGAAGATATGCCAAAAGGTATTGACATTATATTTAATACCAATAAACATATCGGAACACCAGGAATAGCAAAAGAGCCAGGACAAAAAGAAGTCTTTAAGAAGATGGAAGATAAGAACGACCCTATCAATCCATTTGGTTCTACAATAGTATCTCAGAAAGGTTCACTTAACATCTGTAAAGAAGAAAGTAAATGGGATGAGCAGAGAGATAGACTTGCTTCTCAGTTTCTTTCAAAACAATCACCACAATTAGCAAAGAAACAGCTGAACTTGTCAATTGCAAACAAGGAAGAAGAATTTGAGACCATAATGTCATTGACAAACCCAGCAATCAAGAAGAAACTTCTGAGGGACTTTGCAGACAATTGTGATGCTTCTGCAGTAGAATTACATGCGGCAGCTCTTCCACGTCAGTCTTGGAAAGTAATTCTCCCTATTTCCGATATGAAAGATAATGAAATCTATGCTCCAACATACAAAAATGGGGAGCGAGTTGTTCTTGTTCGTTATCCTCATGGAGGAATCTTTGAAATCCCAGAACTCATAGTCAATAATAAGCAAGCAACTGCAAATAAAGTCATGCATAATGCGACAGATGCTGTTGGCATCAATGCTAAAGTTGCTGAAAGATTGTCTGGTGCAGACTTTGATGGTGATACAGTTCTAGTCATTCCAACCAAGAATGTAAAAATTAGAACTACTTCTCCTCTTGGTGGTCTTAAAGACTTTGACCCAAAAGAAAGTTACCCTGCATATGAGGGTATGCCAAGAATGAAAGCCCAGACAAAACAGAATGAGATGGGAAAAGTTTCAAATCTAATTACAGATATGACACTAAAGGGTGCATCATATGATGAAATTGCTAGAGCTGTTAGGCATTCTATGGTTGTAATTGATGCTGAGAAACACCATCTCAATTACAAGTTATCAGAAAAAGACAACGGAATTCAGCAGTTAAAAGATAAGTACCAGGCGAAGCCAGGCAAAGAAAAGGGTGGCGGAGCTTCAACATTGATATCAAAAGCAAAATCAGTAGAGTATGTTGATGCTAGAAAATTAGGCTATAGCATTGATAAAGAGACTGGAGAGAAGATCTTTAAGACTATCGATAATCTTACATATGAAAAGAATGGAAAGATTGTTAAGAGAAAGTCTGAATCTACAAAGATGTACGAAGCTAAAGATGCTCATTCTTTATCCTCTGGTACCCCTATGGAAGAGATCTATGCAGACTACGCCAATGCCATGAAGGCATTAGGTAATAGAGCTAGAAAAGCATATGAGGATACACCAAATTTGGAATACTCCCCCTCTGCTAGAAAAGTTTATGCCAAAGAAGTTGAATCTTTGAATGCAAAATTGGCAATAGCTCAGAAGAATGCACCTAGGGAGAGGCAAGCCCTTATAGTGGCTAATTCAAATTATGAAGCAAAATTAGCAGCTCATCCTGAATACAAGACTAATAATGAAAAGAAAAAGAAAATTAGAGGCCAATCAATTCAAGATGCACGTCAGCAGGTTGGGGCTCATAAAGAAAGAGTAAACATTGAGCCTCGTGAATGGGAAGCTATTCAAGCTGGTGCAATAACCAATAACAAGCTTATTCAGATACTGAATAATTCTGATTCTGATAAGCTTAAGCAGTTAGCAATGCCACTTAACACAAGAACTGTTAGTGATGCAAAGATTGCACGAATGAAAGCAATGTCTGCTTCTGGTTATTCGCTTCGCGAGATAGCTGAAGCTGTTGGCGTTTCACCATCAACTGTTGCCAATCACATTTGATTGCGTTTGCTAATGCTTTTATTATTTGTCTGTTGTTTATTTGATGATTGCTTTTTGTTTCTATTCTTTAGAAAGGAGAATACTTATGGATACTATGGTGAACACAACAGTTAGCACCCCCACTGCTGATGATTTAATGCTAACAACAGTAGACAATCCATATGATCCTTTCACGGAATGGGATAGTTGGTTAGCATTTGATGAGCAATCTGGTTATCACACATGCTCCTTGTTGGGGAGACTAGCCCTTACATCAAATGATTTAAGTGAAGAAGAAAATGTTATTGCAATTAATCATGCAATTGAAGACATTTTAAATCTTTTTCCAACTTTGTATAAGACGGTAAAGCAAAAATAAGACATAGGGAGGGGGTTGCCAAAAAAGCACCCCCACCCAATATCGCGCCGGTCTTTGAAAATTCCCCGGGGGAATTATTATATTTTGCCTTTTAGGCATCCTTAGAGGAGGTATATGCATCTACGGCAATTCGGCACACCCCACATAGCCAACTTTGTCTCCTTTCGTGGTTAATAGGCTCCTTAAAGTTCTGTTAAAAGCGGTATAAAAGATGCATGTATCTCTTCTAAAGATGCCTAAAAGAAGCAGTAAAGGAGATTAGTCATGGGAAGAAGAGCCCAAAAGCCACTAGAAAGTGATAGTGACTTGTTGAAGAAAGGCAAATCTCACCCAGCTTCTACAGCAGAAGAAAGGGAAAACCAACTTATATCCCTTGCTTTTGATCGAGCAGAGCAACAACTTAGAGATGGCACAGCCTCTTCACAAGTTATTACTCACTTTTTAAAGCTCGGAACTGTCAAGAATGAAATAGAACTTGAAAAGCTAAGGCGTGAGAATGAACTTCTCGCTGCGAAGACGACCGCAATTGAGTCAGCAGAGAATGTAGAGAAGCTATACGCCGATGCAATCAAAGCTATGCAGAAGTATAGAGGAAGTAATGAAGAGTAACATCAAAACATATTCAGATCTTATCCAGATTCCTTCTTTTATAGAACGCTATAGGTATTTACGTCTTGGTGGAAAAGCTGGAGAGATTACGTTTGGTAATGAAAGGTATTTAAACCAAACTCTCTATAGGTCACTCGAATGGAAATCCTTTAGACGAGACATAATAATCAGAGACAATGGCTGTGATCTTGGTATGGATGGATATTCTATACAAGGCAAAATCATAATACACCATATCAATCCAATTACTATTGAAGATGTGTATGATCGAAACCCAGCAATCTTCGATGAAGAGAATGTCATATGTGTTTCAGCAAGAACTCATAACGCAATTCATTATGGTGATGAAGAACTTCTTATGATTGATGAAATTATAGAGCGAAGACCAAATGACACAATACCATGGAGGTAAATAAAAATGGCAAAGCATAAAGACAAGTTTTTTAATAATGAACTTGCCAAGGTGAATGTGAAGGCCACAGAACCTGTAGCAGTACCAGAAGAAATTAAAGAACCTATTCAGGAAGAAGTAAAAGAAGAAATCCAGGAACCCGTTGAAAATGTAGTCGATGCAGTAATAGATGGAGTAGACGTGTCACTTAATATTAGAAAAGAACCCGAAGTAAAACCTAACAACCAGATTGCAATCCTTGGAAAAGGTGTAAAGATCAAGGTAGTTGATCCTGATAAGACAGTAAAGAATAAAGCAGGAGAATGGTACAAGATCAGAATCGTCGATGCCGATCCTAAGGACCCAACTGGTAATGGATACGCAATGAAGAAATATATCAAAATAATCTAACTATTTGGGAGGAGCGGTATGGATAACACAGGAAATAGCATTCTTAAATCAGTTCGAAAGATGCTTGGTTCTGATACATATTTTGACACAGATTTGATTATCCATATCAATACCGTGTTTTCAAAATTGCAACAGATGGGTGTTGGGCCTGAAGGTGGCTTTTCTATAGAAGACGAAAGTTCTGAATGGGATGAGTTCACAGAGGATGAGTCAATACTCAATATGGTTAAGAGCTATATGGTTTTGCAGATTAAGCTCCTCTTCGATATCACAACAGCTAGTTCAAGTTTAATTGAAGTTATGAAAGAACAGTCAGCTGAACTAGAGTGGAGACTTAATTCCGCTTGTGATTACAACTCAAAATAAGGAGGAGACATGAGAAACGACTACGATTCAAACTATCTTGAGCACCATGGAATCCTCGGTATGAAATGGGGCAGAAGAAATGGCCCTCCATATCCATTAGATTCTAAGGATTATTCACCAGCCGAAAAGAAAGCTGCTCGAGCTGCTGGAGAAAGAGCAAAAGAAAACTATAAAAAAGCTAAGAATGTTATCAAATCTGATTCTGGTAGTAGAAGATCTAAAGCTTTAAAAGATGCTAGAAGGAAAGACATCGATGAACTTACAACACAGGAACTTAGAGATATTAATGCTAGGCTCCGTGAAGAAAAGAGCTATCAGGAACTTACCAAAGGTAATATTGCTGAAGGTAAGAGATTTGTTAAGCAGACCGCAACAGCAATAGCTTCTGGAATAATTACTGGTATAGCTATCGAAGCTGGAAAGGCTTTTGTAAAGAAAAAACTAGGAATGTAAATGGGAGGATAACAAGATGAGAAATGACTTTGAGTCTAATTATCTTGCTCACCATGGTATCCTAGGACAAAAATGGGGTGTTCGCAATGGTCCGCCGTATCCATTAGATACTTCTGATAAATCGTCATCAGAGAAAAACAAAGAAACAGCTCATTTATCAGATAAACAAAAGAAATATTTAGCAATTGGTGCAGCTGTTGCTGCTACTACTTTAGTGGCATATGGAACTTATAAAGTTGGAGGACCTGCAGGATTTGCTAAAATGATCTCAGACGGTCGAATCGCGTCTAAACCCTATATGAAAATGAATTTACAACATTTTGCTGACAAAAAATCTAAAGCAGTATATAGTGATGGTGGATGTAAGTTCAGAAATGCAGAGGAATTAGTGAGAGCTGAAAATGCCTTTAAGAGAAATAATTTATCAGATGCAGATTGGAACAAAGAAACGCTTATCAAGCCTGTTCAAACGGATGACAAAAAGAATGGTGCATATTGGTATCATGCGTATAAATCTGTTGAAGATAATAAATTTAAAATAACACATAAAGTGCATGTGCCAGACTCTGCAACAGGTTTATATAAGAGGAACACAAAATGAATAACAGTAATATATTACCTTATGAGAAAGAAGGACAAGAATTAACTTCATTACTTAGAGAGATATATGACGATGACAAAAATATGGTTATTGGGGTGTTATCTCTGGTGAGTGATTATGAAGAAGATGTAAAGTCGTTACTTTCCTATATTAAAAGTAGAGATAATTCATGGAAAGGCGTTCATCAATATGCACTAAGTCTTTATGATAAAAGAGATCATCACGATGAAGATTAATTAAGACTTAAGAGAGCATTTTGATTACACGCTCTCTTAGGTTTTTGCAAGGAGAAATACTATGTTATCATCAACAGCCGTCCCTAAGTATTATGGGGAATTTAGGGATGCTGTAATCAGGGGTGAAATACCTGTAAACCAAGAAGTATCCCTTGAGATGAATAGAATTGACGACCTTATAGCTAATCCCGGTATCTACTATGACCCAGATCCTGTAGAAGGATGGATAGAATTCTGTGAAGAAGAAATGACCCTTACAGATGGTGATGACCTTCACCTTCTAGATACATTTAAACTTTGGGGCGAACAGGTATTTGGATGGTATTTCTTTGAGGAAAAGTCAGTCTACGACCCGGATGAAAAAAGGTATGTCAAGAAAGTCTTTAAAAAGAGACTTACAAGAAAACAATATCTAATCCTAGGACGAGGCGGTTCTAAATCACTTTATGATTCCTGTCATCAGTCCTATGGTCTTAATGTCGATCCAGACACAACTCACCAAATCACAACAGCACCAACAATGAGGCAGGCGGATGAGGTGTTATCACCAATCAGAACTGCAATCATACGCGCGCGTGGAGCACTTTTTAAGTTCTTGACAGAAGGCTCTATGCAAAACACAACTGGTTCTAAAGCTAATCGCCAGAAACTAGCATCGACTAAAAAGGGTATTGAGAACTTCCTTACTGGTTCGCTTCTTGAAATCAGACCCATGACAATTGATAAACTTCAGGGTCTAAGAGTAAAGTATGCGACAGTCGATGAGTGGCTTTCGGGCGATATTAGAGAGGATGTTATTGGTGCTATTGAGCAGGGTGCTTCTAAGCTTGACGACTATCTAATCATAGCCACAAGTTCAGAAGGATGTGTTCGAAATGGTTCTGGTGATGACATTAAGATTGAGCTTAAAAAGATTCTAAAAGGAGAGTATAAAGCGCCACACATCTCAATTTGGTGGTATAAGCTTGACTCCCTTGAAGAAGTAGCAAACCCAGATATGTGGCCTAAAGCTAATCCTAATATTGGTATTACAGTTTCTTATGAAACTTATCAGCTTGATGTGGAAAGAGCTGAGAACGCTCCACAGGCTAGGAATGATATCCTTGCTAAGCGTTTCGGTATACCAATGGAAGGCTATACATACTTCTTTACATATGAAGAGACTCTTCCTCATAGAAAGAAGGAGTACTGGCAGATGCCATGTGCTCTTGGAGCAGACCTCTCACAGGGTGATGACTTCTGCGCATTCACATTCCTCTTCCCGCTTCAAAATGGGAGTTTCGGAATAAAAACAAGGTCTTACATCTCTTCAGATACTCTAAACAAACTCCCACAAGCAATGAGAATAAAGTACGATCAGTTCATGGAAGAAGGCTCTTTAATAGTCCTTGACGGTATAGTTCTTAATATGATGGCTGTTTATGATGACTTAGATGAGTACATCATAAGTAGGGACTACGATGTTAGATGCTTTGGCTATGACCCATATAATGCAAAAGAGTTCGTAGAAAGATGGACTCTTGAAAACGGAGAGTTTGGAGTGGTTAAGGTTATTCAGGGGGCTAAGACAGAGTCTGTTCCTCTTGGAGAACTTAAGAAGTTGTCTGAAGAAAGAATGCTTCTATTTGACGAAGAGCTCATGAAGTTTGCTATGGGTAATTGTATTGTTATAGAGGATACTAATGGAAACCGAAAGCTCCACAAAAAGCGCTATGATCAAAAGATTGATAATGTTGCCGCTATGATGGATGCTTGGGTTGCCTATAAAGCTAATTTAGACGCATTTGAATAAGGAGGAGCTATGAGAAATGATTTTGAGTCTGACTACCTAGCTCACTCAGCTAAAGGTACTACATGGAAGAACGTAAAGTATTTTAAGAAGGTGATGGGGTCTAATGGGAAATACATTTATTTCTACAGCCAAGCCGCTCTTGATAAGTACATGCATAACCAGTCTCAGGGAAGATTTGCAAGAAAGAACCCTAATGAGATCCCTGCAGAACCTGTGAATAGGTCAACTGGCTCCAAAACAATTCAGCAAAAGAAAGCCCAAACAGCGAGTTACATTTCTTCAGGAAAGAAAGCAGCTCAAGCACCAGCAGTAGGTCAAAGAGCTGCACAAACTAGAATGGCTAAAGCTGGAGAATTAAGCGCAGCTGGTAAGAAAAAAGCCGATGAAATCTTAGCTCAGGCAAAAGAAGATACAAAGAAAAAGGGTAAAGGTTCGTCTTCTAGTAAGAAAGAAAAAGACCCTATGGCTAAGACCGGCAAAGGCAGCTCAAAAGGATCATCTGGCTCTTCTAAGAAAGAAAAGAGCGGATCTGCTAAAACGGCCTCATCTAAGAAAGCTACAACTGCGAAAACTAAAACTACAGCTGAAAAAGCAAAAACCGCTGCGCAACTTAAAGCTGAGAAACAGAAGGCCATTAATAATACGCCTATAAATTTTGATACCTTAAAGAAAATCTATGGAGCCAAAGATGAGGATGTAACAACTCATGATATGACGGCTCCAGAATTTAAGAACAAGATGCTTTCAAAATACGATGAAGGCTCATTCGGATATTTGATGGCTGGAGATAAGGCTTATAAGTGGACCATTGAAGGCGGTCAGCTTATTATCAAAGATTTCGACACAGATAAAGATGTATCATTTGATACTTATCTTAAAGATGTAAAACAATTCAAAGAATTCCAGACAAACAAGAAAAAGAAATAAGGGAGGATGCTAATATGTCTATGGCAGACAGACTCCAACATGCTTGGAATGCATTTATGGGCAGAGACCCAACAAACCATATCCAAACATATTATGGCGGGTCATATTTTAGGGAGGATAGACATACATTCTCTCCTACAACAGAACGTACACAAGTCTCTACGATTTATAATCGTATCTCGCTGGATGTTGCAGCAAATAATATTCTTCATGTCCAAACAGATAAAGATGGGAATTTTGAGTCGGTGATTGAATCCGACCTTAATGAATGTCTCACACTTTCTGCCAATATCGACCAGATAAGTAGAGAGTTTATTAAGGACATTGTTTATTCGATGTGTGAAGAGGGTGCAGTAGCTGTTCTTCCAATAGAGACTAATCTTAATCCCATAATTCACTCATTTGATATACAGTCAATGAGAGTAGGTCAAATTATAGAATGGGGGCCCGACTGGATTAAGGTAAATGTGTATAACGAGAAAGATGGAAAGAAACATGATCTTACGGTTCCTAAGTCCATCGCCGCTATAATAAATAATCCATTCTATGAGGTGATGAACTCACCAAATTCAACTCTTAAGCGCCTTATATCAAAGATGGCACTTCTTGATATGACTGATAATAGGAATTCTTCAGGGAAGCTCGATATGATTATCCAGCTTCCTTATTTAATTAAGTCAAAATCAAGGGAAGACCAGGCGGAAAAGAGAAGAAAAGCAGTAGAAGATCAGCTCGTTGGTTCTAAGTATGGTATTGCTTATATAGATGGCACAGAGCGAATTATTCAATTAAATCGCCCTGTTGAAAACAATCTCTATGAGCAGGTTAAAGACCTTAAACAAGAACTGTACACAGAGCTTGGCATCACCGAAGGTATTCTAAACGGCACTGCTTCCGAGCAGGAGCTTCTTAATTATCAGCAACATACAATTAAACCGATCCTTGAGGCTATATGCCTTGAGATGAAGAGAAAGTTCTTATCAAAGAACGCCCGTACGCGTGGACAGTCAATCATGTACTTCAACAATCCATTTGGCATTGTTCCTGTATCTCAGATTGCTGAGATTGCTGATAAGTTTACACGTAACGAAATTATGTCTTCCAACGAGTTCAGATCTGTTATTGGCTATAAGCCAGTCAAAGATCCAAGAGCAGATGAACTTAGAAATAAGAATCTAAATGCTTCTAGTGATCAATTAGAATCACCCATCACAACTGAACAAGTTGAAGAAGACGAGACCGTAGATACTCCAATGGAGGAAGAGCAGTCTCAGGAATCAAATCTAATTCTAGGATAAGGAGGAGCAGAAATGGGATCAAAATCTAGAAAAGATTATGACTTCGCTGGCTGGGTGACAATGAACAACGTTAAATGCTCAGACGGTAGAACCATACGTCAGAACGCTTTCGCTCATATGGATGGCGCTAGAGTTTCCCTGGTTTACAACCATGATCATCAGAATCTTGATAATGTTCTTGGCTATGTAGACTTAGAGAACCGTGAAAATGGCGTATATGGTTATGCTAAGACTGCTGATACAGATAATGGCAGATTAGCAAAAGAACTCGTTCATTCTGGTGCCTTGGTAAGCTTTTCCATCTATGCTAACAATTTAACCGAACAGAACGGTGATGTTATGCATGGCGATATTAAGGAAGTTAGCTTAGTGCAGGCAGGAGCCAATAAAGAAGCACTCATTGATACTTTCTTTGAGCATGGTGTAGATGGCGAAACCGGAATGTACTTCTACAATGCTGACAATGGCGATCCAGTTCTTTCTGAAGATTTCCTTTCTCATTCAGATGATGAGGATGAAGAGAAAAAGAAGAAAGAGGAAGAAGCTAAGGAGCAGGAAGAAGACAAAGAGGAACCTGAAAACTCAGAGGAAGATTCTGAAGAAGAATCAAAAGACGATGAGGAAGAAGAAATGGATGAAGAAAAGAAGAAACTGCAGCACTCTGATGATGCAGAAACAAAAACTGTTCAGGATGTTATTGACACAATGACAGATGAACAGAAAGATGCAATGTACGCACTTATTGGTGCAGCTCTCGAAGGTAAAAATACAGCTGGAGAGGAAGATGAGATCAAACATTCAGACTTAGAAGGAGGAGAAACAATGAAAACAAATTTGTTTGAAAATGATCAGGTTCAGGAAGAGAACGTTCTTTCACATTCTGATATGGCCGAGATTCTTAGCGCAGCTAAGACAGGCGCAAAGACACTTAAGCAGACATTCAATGACTACTGCCTTGCACACTCTATTGATACTACAGGAATGAACATCCTGCCAAATCAGGCAACTGTTGGACAGACAGCAGGTGTAAGAGACCTTGATATGCTCTTCCCAGAGTACAAGACTCAGAGCACAATCCCTGAGTGGATTAAGAGAGATACAACATGGGCTGACGTAGTTATGGCTGGTGTTAAGAAGGTTCCATTTAAGAGACTTAAGAGCATGTTTGCTAACATCACTGAGGATGAGGCTCGTGCTAAGGGTTACATCAAGGGTGATCAGAAGGCTCCTGAAGTATTCGAACTCCTTGGAAGAACAACTGATCCTCAGACTATCTACAAGCTCCAGCAGCTTGACAGAGATGACATCATCGACATCGAGGATTTCGATGTTGTAGCTTGGATCAAGGGCGAGATGCAGATCATGCTCAACGAGGAGAAGGCTAGAGCTATCCTTATTGGTGATGGCAGGACAGCTAACAATCGTTACAAGATTAAGGAAGACCACGTAAGATCTATCGTTAACGATGTTCCTCTGTTTAACATCAAGGTTGGTGTTGACCAGACTGGTGACCTTTACAAGAACTTCATCAAGGCTGTTCTTAGAGCCCGCAAGAACTACAAGGGATCAGGTAATCCTACACTGTTCACAACTGAGGAAGTTCTTACAGAGCTCCTTCTTCTTGAGGACACAATCGGACATCCTCTTTACAAGACAGAGCAGGAGCTTGCTACAAAGCTTCGTGTTAGCCGTATCGTAACTGTTGAAGTTATGGAAGGCCAGAAGGTTGATAACAAGGATCTCCTTGGTGTAATCGTTAACCTTAACGACTACACTGTAGGTGGAGACGGAAATCGTGAGAAGGGCATCTTCGAAGACTTCGATATTGACTTCAACCAGTACAAGTACCTGATCGAGACAAGAATGTCTGGTGCTCTTATGAGACCATACTCAGCTATGACTATCCTTAAGAACCCAGCACAGAACCAGCAGAGTCAGGGCTGATAAGTAATTCAAAATAGGGGCAATAAATTGGTAGAGGGCAAGTAGCCTTCTTTTTTATTGCCCTTTTTTATTGGAGGAAAGATATGGCTAAGTTTCATGGAATAGTAGGCTTTGTCGATTATGAGGAGACTACGCCAGGTGTCTGGACTGAAGTTGTCACTGAGCGTGAATACGCAGGTGATCTTAAAAGAAAAAATAATCGTTTTGTGTCTAGTCAATACGTTAATGACAATCTGGCAATTAACAATCAAATCGAAATAGTTGCTGACCCATACATAAACCAACATTTTCCTTCAATAAGATACGTTATTTGGAATGGGGCTAAATGGAAAGTTACTTCCGTTGAAGACCAGTTTCCTAGACTGATTCTGGCGTTGGGGGAGGTATACAGTGGGCAGCAGACTTAACTTGCAAAAAGAGCTTGAGACTTTACTCGGGACAAAAAACGTGTATTTCCAGCCCCCGCCAAATCTAAAAATGGATTATCCATGCATTGTCTATGAGAGGGCTAGGTTAAACACAGATTATGCAGATAACAATCCCTACAAGATAGACAAAGTGTACTACGTTACGTACATAGATACAAATCCAGATTCAGATATGCCGCTTAAATTAGCAAACCTTCCGATGTGTGCTTTTCAGCGGCACTATGTATCGGATAACAAATACTACGATCAATTCAGATTAGTTTATTAAGGAGGAAAACAATTATGGCAGATGTTAATATGTTACTGCACTGGGATGGCGTTGGCGAGAAGCAGTTTGAAGCTGGCGTAGATAGAGGTGTTTTGTTTGTAACTGATACAACTGGCGCATATGGCAAGGGTGTTGCTTGGAACGGTCTTACAGCAGTTAATGAGGCACCTTCAGGCGCTGAAGAGAATAAGTACTATGCTGATAACATCAAGTACGCTTCAATTCTTTCAGCAGAAGATTTCGGATATACAATCGAGGCTTATACATCACCTAAGGAGTTCGATGCTTGTGATGGTACAGCTGATATCGCTCCTGGTGTAACTGTTTCACAGCAGGCTAGAAAGGCATTTGGTTTCTCATGGAGATCTCTTATCGGTAACGATGTAGCTGATCTTGGTGATGCTGGATACATTATCCACATTGCATATGGATGCAAGGCACAGCCTTCAGAAAAGAGCCGTGGAACAGTTAATGAGTCACCAGAGCCTACAACTTTCTCATGGACTGTTGCTACAACTCCTGTTAACGTAGCAAATCATAAGCCTACAGCTCATCTTCAGATTAACTCTATGAATGTAAATGCTGATAAGCTTACTGCATTCGAGGAGATCATTTATGGTAAGGCTGGCTCAGAGTCTTACGATGCAGTTACTCCAGTTGGAACAGAGAATCCTGTAACTGAGGGATGGTATGAGAGATCTGGATCTGTAGGTGCATATGTATATACACTTTCAGCTGATACAACAGTAGACAGCTCAAAGACATACTATGCAAAGACAACATCAGGACAGGTTGATCCTAGACTTCCTCTTCCTGACGAGATTGCTACATTCTTCAATTCTCAGGGCTGATTATTAAGTTTCAAAATGGGGGCTACTAGTTTTTAACTAATAGCTCCCTTTTTATTTGTTTTTGAAAGGAGACGTTTTATTTATGTATCGTTGGGAACACAAATACGAAGATTATAACGGAAACAAAAGAGAAGAAGTATTTTACTTCAACTTCTCAAAAGGTGAACTCCTTGATCTTGAGTGGAGAACACCGGGTGGTCTTGAGCAGTATATGAGGAACATTATGTCTATGATGGATGGACAGAAACTCGCGGACATGTTCAAGATGCTCATTGATAAATCTTATGGTGTTAAGGGACCAGATGGTAGAGAGTTTATCAAAACCGAGGAAGCTCTTAACCACTTTAAGTTCACAGAAGCTTATTCAGATCTCTATATGCTTCTTGCTACAGATGATAAGGCTGCAGCAGAATTTATAAACGGAATATTCCCTAAGGAAGCGGTTGAAGCTGCTAGGAAACAGCACGAGATGGCTGAAAAAGCTGGAATATCACTTGTAGATACAAGCAAACCAGCTGAACCCGTACAGGCTCCAATTCAGCCTGCAGTTCCTATGGTTGAAGGACAGCAGGTGTTTAATCCAACTACACCGCTTCAGTAAGGTAAAGATATATGCTAGAAATCCATGTGGATCAAAAAGAGCTTTGGGATGAACAAAACGAAAAGTTCTATTACACTCCTGGGTGTACTTTAAGACTTGAGCATTCACTTCTATCAATTTCTGAATGGGAAAAGAAATATCATAAATCTTTCATAGATACAGACAAGACTGTTGAAGAAACCATTGATTACATCAAGATGATGGTTGTTGGAGATGAAAAACCAGATGACTCTGTATTCTTAGGTTTATCAAAAGAACAGTTAAAGCAAATTGGTGATTATATCAATGACCCGATGACTGCAACGGTTATTACTGAAGACGAGGAAAAAGAAGTAAACAAAAAGGGTAATAATCACAAGTTTACGACTTCTGAAGAAATTTATTCTTGGATGGTTCTTCAGCAAATCCCATTCGAATGTCAAACATGGCATTTAAATAGACTCATCATTCTCATAAAGCTTTGTGCTATAGCTAATAAACCTAAAGATGACAAAAAGAAGAAGCGAATGACAAGCTCAGATTTAGCTCTACGTAGAGCCAAGATGGAAGCAGCCAGAGCGAAATATACTGCGAAAAAATAAATACTAGGAGGCGATGTGCCATGGCAACGACAGAACAGGTAAAGGCCTTTATTGACAAGATAGCCCCATTGATTCAGAAAGAAGCAAAGGCAAGAGGCTATAAGGTAGCGAGCCCTATAATCGCACAGGCATGCTGTGAGTCGGCTTTTGGTACATCTTCTCTTGGCTATAAGTATCATAACTATTTTGGTATGAAGTGCGGATCTTCTTGGAAAGGCAAATCAGTTAACCTTAAAACCAAAGAAGAATACAATAGTCAGCTCGTTTCTATACGAGACAATTTCAGAGTCTATGATTCCATGGAAGAAGGAGTCGTAGGCTATTTTAATTTCATATCAACTAAAAGATATGAAAATCTAAAGCAAGCAAATTCACCACGTCAGTATCTTGAGTTTATTAAACAGGATGGCTATGCCACATCGAGTTCGTATGTAACAACAAATATGAATATCGTTGATAAGTATGACCTTACAAGGTTTGATGAAGTTAAGTTTAAAGGCGTGTGTCCAGAGATTATCTTCAAAGTAATAACTGGAGAATATGGAACAGGAAATAGTAGGGTAATAGATCTTACCAATGAAGGCTATGATCCTATTGAGATACAGAAGAAAGTAAACGAGCTCTATAAAGTAGCTAAAGAGCTCGAACCAATCAAGGCAAAAGCAGGAGAGTACTGGAAATGTGTTCTTGAGTTTCTTTAAGGAGGAACCTTCAAAATGGGGGTATATTTTACTCAAAGAGGAGACTTTAATACAGTCGAAAAGTGGCTTAATTCACTTATGGATAAGAATTACTTAAACATAATAAGTAAATACGGTCAGATAGGAGTTAATGCTCTTAGATCGGCAACTCCTATTGATAGTGGGTTGGCTGCAAGTTCATGGGATTTTGTTATTAAAAGTGATGGCTCTATTACGACTCTAACATGGACTAATGACGATATTGAAGGCGGGTGTAATGTTGCCATTCTTATAGATAGAGGACATGCAACAAAATCCGGTTCATGGGTTCCTGGAAAACATTTTATAGATACAGCTCTTGATCCTATCATAAAACAATTAAGCGATGAGCTTTGGAAGGAGGTTACAAGAGTATGACTCAGGTTATAGACGGAAGAGTTGTCGAGATGAAATTTGATAACTCTAACTTCGAAAAGAATGTAGCTCAGAGTATGTCAACTCTTGAAAAACTCAAACAGGCTCTTAACTTCGATTCTGGTAAAAGTCTTCAAGAACTAGGAGCTGCAACTAGACAGTTTTCTCTTAACGGAGTTGTTAGTGCAGTTGATGCTGTGCAAACAAGATTTTCCGCAATGCAAGTAGTTGGCATTACAGCTTTATCTGAGATAACAAAAGCAGCCATGCATCTTGGCTCAACTATTGTTAGTAAAGTCATAGGACCAATTAAGACTGGAGGTTTAAACAGAGCACTTAACCTTGAACAGGCTAAGTTCCAGCTTGAAGGTCTTGGCGTTGCTTGGGAAGCAGTTTATGATGACATCAATTATGCTGTTAAAGGAACAGCTTATGGTCTTGACTCTGCAGCCAAAGCAGCAGCGCAGCTCTCAGCATCAAATGTGGCAGCTGGAGATTCGATGAAAAGAGCTTTAAGAGGTATCTCTGGTGTAGCTGCAATGACTAACCAGTCGTATGATGATATCGCACAGATATTCACCACAGTTGCTGGTAATGGTAAAGTAATGGCCTCAGAGCTTAACCGAATTGGTCAAAGAGGTCTTAATGCTTCAGCGGCCCTTGCTAAGTATTTTAATGGAGTTAACGAAGGAACCATAGAAGCAGACAAAAGTTTGCAAAAGATGGTTAAAAGTGTCTCCCAAGGCCTTAATGTAACTGAGGCCGACATTAAGGATTTTGCGAGTAAGAGCAAGATTAACTTTGAATTATTCGCGGCTGCAATGGATAGTGCATTTGGTCAGCATGCTAAAGATGCCAATAAGACCTTTACTGGTGCACTTTCAAATGTGAAGGCTGCTCTTGCAAGACTTGGCGCTAAAGTTTACACACCAGGACTTGAAAACTTAAGACTTATATTTGTTGATCTCATTGAGCTTATTGACCAATTTAGTGCATCTATGGATGGACCTATAAACTTTATCAATAATGGCTTCGAAAAGATGAGAGAGAACGTTACAGGAGTTCTCGAACAGACAGATAAATTTAAAGAAATATATGGAAATATATCAAACGGCCTTGGACAGGCACTATTTGATATATTACAGATTTTAGTTCCAATTAGAGATGGCTTTAGGCAGGTTTTTCCTAAAGTTACCATTGATAATGTCGTGGAGCTTACTGCAAAGATAAGTGATTTCTTATCTAAGTTAAGAATTTCACAGGAAACAGCGAACAACGTCGCTAGGGTTTTTAGAGGCGTATTTTCAATATTTAGTATATTCAAATCCGCAATAGTTGCTATTGTAGAAGCCCTCATACCTGCGACTAAGAGAATGGGGTCTTTTGCAGACAAAGTACTTGCCGTACTTGCAAATATTGGCGATTGGATATACGTAATATCACTCGTAATAAAACAGAATAATCTTTTTGGTGTTGCACTTGAAAGGCTGAAAGCAATCGCGCTTCCTGTATTTAATGCTATAGGAAAGGGATTTGATTTCCTAAAGAGCATTTTTGAAGGCTTTAAATCTACAGTTAAAGATTTTGAGCCTGGTAAAGGAATTGGCGAAGTCATTTCAGCATTAACCGATGGCGCAACTCCATTACAGATAGTAGCAAACATATTCAAAACTGCTTTTGGAATAATAACATCAGCACTTGAAGCGGCATCACCCGTACTCGGAGCTTTTGGTCAACTCGTTGGAAATGCAGCAGGTCAGATTGCAAACGGTTTTGAGCAGGTATTTTCAGGTGGAGGATTTAAGACATTACTCTCGCTTGTTAATAGTGCATTCCTTGTGACATTAGGTCTTGATATAGCGGCATTCATTCATCAGATTGTGGGTTCTTTAAGTAAGTCTCTTAAAATGATTGATGGTATTAAGGGTCTTATAGGAAATGTGTCAGTATATTTTAAAGCTCTCGGAATGTCTGTTAAGGCAGATTCTCTTAAGAAGATAGCCATAGCTATAGGAATACTTGCAGCATCGCTTTGGCTCCTCTCAACTATTCCTGGCGATAAGCTAGTAGGCACACTGACAGCTGTGACAATAATGATGGCTGAACTTGCAGGTATGCTTTCTCTTATGGGAAAGATGAGCAGTGATTGGAAGAATGTTGCTGGTATGTTTGTAGGTGGCAAAGGTATAGCCTCAATGGCAACAGGTATCTTTGTTCTTGCTGGCGCTCTGAAGCTGCTGTCAACTATTGATGCAGATTCACTCAATCAGGCGATGGGCGCTATGTTAACACTCATGATTGAGCTTACAACAGTAATTCTTATTCTTGGTAATTATGCTAAGAAGATAGAAGCTGGTGCTGTAGCTATGATTGCATTTTCAGTTGGCATAAGGATTTTGGCTTCAGCAGTTAAAGCGTTTAGTAAAATGTCGCCTGCTGAAATGGTACAAGGTCTTCAGGGATTAACTGCTGTCATGATTGAACTTACCGGAGCTTTGATGCTGATAAGTGGAACAGATCTAGGAATGGGCGATGCGGCAGCAATAATTGCATTAGCGGTAGCAATGAACATTCTTAGTAGTGCAGTAGAAACGCTTGGCAATATGCCAATTGAGAGTTTAGCTGCTGGACTTCTTTCTTTGTTTGTAGCACTAGCTGAAATGACAACAGTATTCCTTATATTCCAGAATGCTGATACTGGGTCGATGTTTGCTACAGGTGCGGCATTTGTGATACTTGCAGCTGGCATATCTATACTAAGCAAAGCAATAAGCGCTCTTGCGGAAATGCCAATTGATAATCTTGCAGGGGCAATGCTTGGACTATTTGTAGCGCTTGCTGAAATGACAACAGTATTCCTTATATTCCAAAATATGGATGCTGGAAAGATGTTGCTCACAGCAGCTGCTATGACAGTATTGTCACTAGCTATAATAACCATTTCTGCAGCAATAGGGATTCTAGGCAATATTCCAATTCAGAATATTTTACTTGGTCTTACCGGGCTTATGGTCACTCTTATTGCTTTTGGCGTAGCTGGAGCTATATTTGGCGCTGCAGCGCATATTCTATTAATTGGAGCTGGAGTAATAGCAGCGTTAGGTGCAGCCTGTCTTGTTGCAGCAGCTGGAATGGCTGCATCAGCACTTGCTATAGGTCTTTTAGCTTCAGCACTTGAGTCGTTAGCTGCTCTTGGTTGGGGCGATTTCTTATCTGCGATAGGAATGCTTATTGTTTCGTTAACATCATTGACAATTGTGGCTATAGCGCTTTCCCCAGCAGTTGCGGTTCTAGTTCCTCTAGCAGCATCACTCATGGGTATTGCAATAGCAGCAAACATATTGGCTGCAGCGATATCTGTAGCAGCGATAGGATTAACACTTTTTGCTACGGCATTTAAGATGTTTGAAACTATTGATCCTATGGCTATTGCTATTGGAATGGGCGTACTTGCAGGGGCATTAGGTCTCTTTGCACTTCTTGCGTCTGTTCTTGCTCCTCTTGGTGTAACTCTACTTATGATCGGTGGCGGTTTAGCTCTTATCGGCGTTGGCGCAGCAGGAGTCGCAGCAGCGATTCTTCTAATGTCAATGGCATTTACTAATTTAGCCCCACTCGTTGAACAAGTAAGTCAGAAACTAGGAGAATTGGCCGAGAACATTGGTCCTAAGATAACAGCAGCAGCTGATGCAGTTTGGGGAGCTTTAGTTGATCTTGGTGCTAATATACTCAATTTCATTGTAAATATAGGCTCTTGGCTCATTCAGGGTGTTGTTGAAACAGGAGCAAATTTATTGCATCTTCTTAACGACCTTGGAGCAGAACTTCTTAAAGCTCTTGGTGTCCCGGAAGATTGGGTTAACGTTGCTCATGATTTCATCGATGGATTAATCACAGGTATTAAAGAAAAGATCCAAGCTGTCATCCAAGCTGTTACAGAAGTTGGCGGCAAGATGATAGATGCAATCAGAGACAAGATTAAATCACATTCTCCTTCAGAAGAGATGGTAGACGTTGGTCTTGACTTTGATGATGGTCTTGTTAATGGTGTTCTACAAGGTAAAGATAAGGTTGTCGGGGCTGTAGCCGATGTTGGTCAAGGAATGATTACACAGGCTCAGACTGATGCCGATGCTACAGTAAGTATTTGGGATGCAGTTGGACGCTTGACAGGAACTCAGAGAGATAAGCCTTCCAAAGCAACTGAAGAACTTCGTGAGTTTAGGAAGGAAATGAACGATCTTAAGAACCCATCAAGTGAAGTTAATCAGAATCTCAAAGATATGGCAGAAAATGAAGAGAGCCTTGCAACTGCAACAGGAAAAGCTACTAAAGCTGGTAAAGAACAGAAATCCCTTCTTGAAAGTCTGAAAGATACTATTGGCAACCAGCTTGATATGTTCTCTAAGTTTGAGTTAAAGACAGAGATGTCAGCTCAGACCATGCTTGATAATATGAGATCTAATATTGATGGCTTTGCATCATGGTCACATAGAATGGCTGTTCTTGCTCAGCGTTTTGCTGATGCTGGAATAGATAAAGGGCTTTATAAGAAACTTGCTGAAATGGGTCCTAAGGGCTATGAAACCATGAACGCCTTCTATCAGATGAGTGAAGAACAACTTGCCGAGGTTAAAGATCTTTGGGCGACTGGGCTTACGCTTCCAGATAATCAAGCAGATATTGTTAATTCTGGTTTTCAGTATATGGGAGAAATGGCAGCTAAAGGTTTCTCAAATGCTTTAGATGATCATATGGCAGCCCATGAAGCAGCTCATGGCCTTGGTCAGGCAGCGCTTGATGGCCTTTCTGAGGCTTTGGACGTTCATTCACCTTCTAGAGAGACATTCAAGATAGGTGTGTTCCTTATTGATGGTCTTGCACTTGGTATGACATCTGATTCTGCCATTGCTATGCTTGAGCTCTCAGTTCAGCAGACATCTCAGAGAATTATTGACCTCTTTACTGAGAACTTCTCTGAAGATACTATGGGTGAACTCGGTACAGGCCTTCTTACCAACATTTTCACAAACTTCATCGAGACAATGGGAGAGGAAGATACCAATCCTATTATCCAGGCGTTTGTGACATCTCTTTCTATGTTCGACCTTATTGATGAAGCATTTATGACTTTCACCGAGCATATTAGACAGCTTCTTTATACAATATGGGAGATTGAAGGTGAAGGTGCTCCATCTATGTGGGTTGACAGGCTCATTCAGCTTTCATTTATGCAGGCTATTGTCAATGCACTTAACAATGGTCTAATTCTATTTATGGCCCCGGCAATTCTCAATTTCTGTAATGGTATAGTCGATCAGATTATAAGCCTTTGGGAAATGGGTTCGAGAGAAGAGATGACACAATCACAAGTATTCTACGATATTGGTATGAATGCTGTTCTTGGTCTTGCGCAAGGCATCCTTGATTACATTCCTGAAGCTGTAGCAGCAGCCGAAGAGCTTGCAAGTGCTGTTGAAGCAGCTGCTAAGGTAAATCTTGAAGTTAACTCACCATCTAAAGTCTTCATACGTATAGGTCATTCTGTTGGTGAAGGCTTTGTTATGGGTATTGAAGACGGAGCAAAGCCTGTTTATAACGCTGCAAGAGATCTTGCTACTAGCGGTATTGATGGCGCAGCTACCGGCATGGGTAGACTCCAAGACGTTATCAATGAAGGTCTTGACTTTAACCCTATCATCACTCCAATGCTTGACCTGTCTCTTATAAGAAGCCAGATAGATGAGCTTAATGCTCTTATGGCTGGTCCTACTTATGGAATTGGTCAAAATGAGGGAGATTTATCTAGCGCTGAAGCTTCTCAGCCAATCAGCTTCGTTCAGAACAACTATTCTCCTAAGGCTCTTAGCCGCTATGATATTTATAGGCAGACTAAGAACCAGATATCAACTATAAGAAAGGTGGTAAGTGGCTAATGATCAAACAAGTAACCATTACAAACTACCTTGGAGAAGATGTCGTTTACAAAATTGAGGGGGTCGATGTTGATAATAATAACGGCCTCCTTATTACTGAAATTGAAGGTCTTGGTCCTGTTAAGGCGGATGTTAACAAATCAAAGCTTGCTACAGCATCCGGAGAGATTGTTAACTCAGTTCGCCTTAACGGAAGAGACATCACAATTACAGCTCTCTTTACTTATGCTAAAACCATAGAAGAAGCAAGGCTCTCTAGTTATAAGTTCTTCCCAATAGGAAAAAGACTTACTTTCCTTATAGAAACAGATAATAGACTGGCTGCAATAGATGGATACGTTGAGTCCAACGAACCAGACATCTTTTCAGATATGGAAGAGATGAAGATTTCTGTTGTCTGTGAGGATAGCTTCTTCACATCTCCTAATAAAGATGTAACTGTCTTTGCAGGTATCGATCCTTTATTTGAATTCCCGTTTGATAACAACCATCCAACACAAAAGCTTCTTGAGCTTGGTGAATGGATTTACAAAAAGACCAATACTGTTATCTATACCGGTGATTCAGAAACAGGATGTATCTTTGAAATCCATGCTCTTGGAACTATAGAAATGGTTACAATCTATAACCTTAGAACAAGGGAGAGACTTAAGATTGATACTGATAGGCTAAACGCTATGACAGGGCATAAGCTTATAGCAGGTGACACCCTTACAATCTGTACAATCCAAGGAAAGAAATCTTGTACTCTTTTACGAGACGGAGTAACGACAAATGTCATAAACGTTCTTGGAAAAGAAATAGACTGGTTCCAGCTTGCTAAAGGGGAGAACACATTTGGCTTCGTTGCAGAAGATGGAGAGGAGTTTATTCAGTTCAAAATCACAACTCAGGTAACATATGAAGGAGTATAAATATGGACATTCATATCCTAGATCAGAGCTTTACACTCATTGCAGTCATAGACTCATACGAATCTATGATATGGACAGACCGCTATGATGAGCCAGGAGAGTTTGAGATTTATACTCCTGTTACTGATGAGATGATTAAATTCCCTGTAGTTAATAACTACCTAAGGATAGGTGACTCTGAGCACCTTATGATTATTGAAGATATTGAGGTTGAAACAAATATTGAAGACGGTAATCATATAAAGATAAAAGGCAGAAGCCTTGAGTCAATTCTTGATAGGAGAGTAATAATAGGGGAAGTTAATATCGAAGGCAACCTTCAAAACGCAATAAGATCTCTAATCACAACAAACATCATAAGCCCTTCAGATTCTAGAAGGCGAATTTCCAACTTTATATTTAGAGATAGTACTGATAGCAAAGTTACATCTCTAACATACGAAACCCAGTTTAAGGGAAAGAACCTTCTTGAAGCCATTGAAGAAATGTGTAAGGAGAAGGAAATTGGCTTTAAGGTTATCCTTAATGACAATAACCAGTTTGTGTTCTCCTTATATGCAGGAACAAATAGAAGTTATAGTCAGGAAGCGCTTCCTTGGGTTGTATTTAAGCCATCCTTTGATAACATCATCGAATCCGACTACAAAGAAGAGCATAGTGATGCTAGAACATTTTGCTATGTTCATTCCCAGTATACTCAGAAAGATGAAGACTCGGAAAGCAACGAGTCACAGGAGATTGAGGTTATAAGGGAAGTTGGCACTGGTACAGGACTTTTACGGAAAGAAGTCTATAAAGATGGCGGCGTTTCTAAAGACGACGAGATGTCTATGGCTGAATACTACGCTAAACTTGACCAAGCAGGTTCTGAAGAACTTACAGCTAAAAAGGTTAAGAAGGAATTCGAAGGCGAAGTTGAGACTTCAAGATTGTTTGTTTACGGTAGAGACTTTTTTATTGGAGATGTTTTGCAGGTAGCTAATGAATACGGCAAAGAAGCTCCAAGCCGAATGACTGAGTTTGTTTGGTCTATTGATAGTTCTGGAGTAGACCATCACCCGGTATTTAAAGCACTTGACTACACAGGATAAGGAGGAATAATAAATGGCATTCTCATATGGATTCTACAATGCCGTAGATCACGACAGAAGATATGATGCCGTTCAGATGAGTCAAATTTTTGACGGAATTATATCTGATGGTGTGTACGCCACATATAAAAAGGCGTTAATCGTAAAAGCTTCTTCCGAGGTTGGTCAAGTAATCGTTCAGCCTGGAAGAGCTTGGTTTAACCATACATGGAGCTATAATGACGCTAATCTTCCAATTACAGCTCCAGATCCTGAAGTAATTCTTGATAGAATTGATGCTTTGGTTCTGGACATCAATTCCGATTTAACAGTAAGAGAGAACAAACTTATATGGGTTTCAGGAACTCCAAAGGCAATAAGTCCAGTTAAACCCACACTTATTCACACAGAGACCCATAATCAGTATGCTCTTTGTTATATTCATAGATATGGCGATACTTATCAGATTAGACAGCAGGATATTACAAATGCAATCGGGACATCAGAAACGCCTTTCGTAACAGGTCTTATTGACACAATTGATACTGATGATTTGCTGCTGCAGTGGACTGCTGAATACGAAACATACAAAAACACTCAAAGAACCGACTTTGCAAACTGGAGACAGGACCAGCAGGATGCGTTCTTTGAATGGATGGAAACACAGACAAGCGATTTCGAAGCCTTTAGAGAACATAACTATACAGCTTGGACGAACTGGTTTACGCATCTTCAGGATCAGCTCGACGATAATCAGGCTGCTCACTTACAGGCTCAGATTGATGCAATCAGCTATATGTATGTGAATGATAAGGTCCTTTATATTCCAAACACAGCAGCATCAGTATCTGATAGTACACTTTATCTTACAAACCACAATTAATGTAGGAGGTTAATAAAAATGTCAAATATAGATACCATTAACGTTGGCGGTCTTGATTATGATATTGAGGACGCTACAGCGAGAGACATTGCTACTGGGGCAGTAACTGTTTCAGCTTATGTTGAGAATGGAAATACTGCATCTAGAGCATATCCAACAGTTGGAACACCTGTTAACTGGAAAGGTTCTCTTTACTATACGACAGCAACTATTGCTTCAGGAGCTACGCTTTCGACCAGTAACCTTACAGCAGCCGCAAACCTTGGTGCCATGCTTAGGAATATTAAAACCTATGTTGGCTCAGATTCAAAGCTCCACTTTACGGATGCTACGGGTGCTGATACAGCGCTAAATTTTAGCAATACAACAAATATATACAATGCTCTTGTTGCTAAAGGGGTTAGACCATCTGCTAATACTGAGGCTGCTATTATTACAGCTATTCAGAATATGACTTTAGATGTTAAACATACTGTTCGTGTTGACTTCCAGCGTAATACAACAACTCCAAATCATGACGTTGTACTTTGTAGATTCTATGTTGATGGTCGTATAACAGCTAGTCCTGAAAAATATACAACAGAAGTAGAAAATACATGGGCAATATTTGTAAGCACATCTGTATAAATCATGGTGTTATAGCATGGCTTTCATAAAACTAAACGAAAACCCTTTCGGTTTAAACACCGGAGATTGTGTTATAAGGGCTTTATCTACGGCTCTTAATCTAAATTGGTTTATGGTACATGACGAGCTTTCATTCCTATCTCGAAAGATGGCTGATATGCCCTCATCAAACCGAGTATGGAAAACTTATCTTAGTGATAGAGGCTACCGAGAAGAACCAGCACAGAATACATGTCCTAACTGTTTAACAGTTGAGGCGTTCTGTAGGCAGCACCCAGTGGGGCGTTTCATTCTCTCGACTTGTGAATACACTAAGGCAAGAGACAACTTAATAGTAACAGGTACACATGTCGTAACCGTAATAGACGGTGACTGGTACGATTCATGGGATAGTGGAGCAGACGTTCCGCTATCCTATTTTTATATCTATGACAAGTAAGTTACACAACTGAAAGGAGACAACATGGATTATTACAACTATGGTGCAAGCTTGAACCCTGCTCCTAATCCATGGCAAGTGGGGTTACAACAGGTTCCACAGATGATTCAGCCTATACAGGCTTCTGAAGATAAGCTTGTGTGGGTACGAGGTGGTGAAAAAGCAGTAGCTTCTTACCCTCAAGCTCCGGGAAGAACTGGGTACTATACAGATTTTGACGAGCCAATACTTGTTAAGAAAGTTACAAATAATAATGGACAGATTGCAGAACTAAAAGTCTTTGATCTTGTGGAGAGGGTATCACAGCCAGCAACTACTGGAAGTGAACCCTCTTCTTTTGTAACTAATAAAGACTTTGGCGAATTCAAGAATGACATAAACGCATCTATCCAAAATCTAATGCAAACAGTTCTTGATCTAAACAATAAGTTAGATACAAAGCCAAATTACAACAAGTACCAGAATAGAAAGGAGAAACCAAATGGCTAATCCTTTGATGGGCAATGGTCAAAATGGGGGTAATCCTTTGGGAAATGCCCTTTCTATAATATCTCAGTTTAAAAAGTTTAAGGAAGGTTATAAGGGAAATCCACAGCAGGAAGTCCAGGACCTTCTTAACTCCGGAAAGATGACTCAGGAACAGTTCGAGCAGCTCCAAAATACAGCGATGAAGTTTAAAGGTATTCTTTTCTAATTTGATATAAACTGGCCAGTTTATATAGAAACCTACAAACTAAATTTCTCAAAAAGAGGAGGAAAAACAAAATGAGCTTATCTAACGGTGAATTATCAGCAGCAGATGTAGCAGCAGTAACAGGTAATAACGGTTTTGGTAACTTCGGCGATGGTTCTTTCTGGATCGTTATTTTGTTCTTATTTGCCTTCATGAACGGCGGCAACTGGGGAGGAAATGGCGGATATCAGCAGGGATTTGATCAGGCCGCAGTTATGGGTCAGCTTGGACAGATAAATTCTTCAGTAAATGCTGGCTTTGCAGGAGTTGAGGCTTCAGCTAATGCAAGACAGATCGCTGATATGCAGCAGATGTTTGCTCTTCAGAACCAGTTTAGTAACTGTTGCTGCGAAAATAGACTCGCTACAGCAAATCTTCAGGCAGATATTGCAAGGGAAGCTTGCGCAAATAGACAGACTGTTAATGATGCCGTTCAGTCAATCAAAGACATGATGTGCCAGGATAAGATCGATGCTAAGAACGAGATCATCGCTAATCTTCGTCAGCAGATGAACATGATGCAGCTTACAGCTTCTCAGAACGCTCAGACTCAGGCCCTTATTGCAAATAACGAACTTCAGACTGCAGCACTCGAGCAGTATCTTGCACCTGTTCCTCGTCCTGCTTATGTAGTTCAGAATCCTAACTGCTGCGCCCAGAACTACTACAACGGTTGCGGCTGCTGTATGTAAGGAGGTGCTACCTATGGCAGAATATCTTGCTAATGCGGTTCAGGCTGTAGATTTATGTAACCCGCTTCTTTTCACAGCATCCATTCCTTGTCCTCAGGGTAATGTTTATCACGAGGACGAAACAGGAATCTTTATTCTCCGTGGTAACACATGCAATAGATTTGCTAGATATCAGATTACCTTTAACGGTAATATCGCTATTCCAGAAGGCGGAGCAGTTACACCAATTGCTCTTGCAATAACTGAAAACGGCGAGGCAAGACCAACATCTAGAGCTATCTTTACTCCCGCTGCGGTTGAAGTTTACGGAAACGTAACATCAACTGCAATCATCACTGTTCCTCGTGGATGTTGTTTCCAGATTTCTATTAGATACGTTTCAGGTGTAACAGATGGAACAACAACTTCTACACCTACAATAAACGTAATTAACAGCAACCTTGAGATCAACAGGATAGCGTGAAGGGAGGAAAGAGTAAATGGATAAAAAGGTAATGGATTCCGTTTGTAAACTCATTGAAAACGAGATCGAAAGACTCTCGAAGCAGCCAAGTCTTGACAATACAACTCTTAACCAGCTTCACGTTTTAACAGATACAAAGAAGAACCTTCTTAAGATTGAGACTCTTGAGTCTAATATGGAAGGTCCTATGATGGATGGCTACTCAAATAGACGTGGCATGTCCTATATGGGCGGTGGTAGCTACGATAATTACATGGGAAGATCATACAACATGGCTCCTCAGTATTATCAAAGCTACGACAATGGCTATTCAAGAGATAGCGCATATAGTCATCTTGAGCAGGCAATGCGTGATGCTAGGTCAGAACAGGAGAGAGAAGAGATACGTGCTCTCATGACAAGGCTTTACAAATAACTTATAAGAGGGCTACTAGATCGGTAGTCCTCTTTTTATAAAGAACATAAATGGGGGTTAACCCTTGTAAATAAGAAAGGAAGTAAATAATTATGAGCAAAATTTTAAAACTAACAAACGGGACTGAGCTTGTGTTTGCAGATGAGTCCACAGTAGAGAACATGGTAACTGTTCTCAGTTCTTTCGCAGATGTTGATATCTACGCTAACAACATCTCAACAGAGAACCTTGCACTTGCCACATTTGATGGCGAGCCTCTTGAGCATGTAATATTTATGGAGATTGCAGCTAAAAAAGATGGCTATGGAAACGTAGTTCTTACGGTCACAAACAGATTCATGACAGAGACTGAGATTCTTGAAGTAACACAGGCGCAGCAGGACGAAGTTCTTAACTACCTGCTTATGAATACTGAAGCTTAAAAGATAGGAGGACAATATTATGGCAGCATATCTTGCAAGACAGATCAAAAACGGAAAGCTTGACTACGATGAGGTTGTAGCTAAGTTCCCTCAGTATAAGGCTGAGATCGACAGAATACTTGGTAAGTAAAAATACGTCAAAATAGGGGTAAATAATATGAGCTTTAAGGTAAGGAAAAATACTATCTATCTTACAAGAGGAGATACCTTTAAGGCACAGGTAACAATAAGTAACCCTGATGGGTCTATTTACACCCCAGTTGAGGGAGATAGTATCCGCTTTGCCTTAAAGGAAACGATAGAGGACGAGGAGTGTCTTATCCTTAGGGATATCCCTATCGATACGATGCTCCTTGTTATTTATCCAGAGGATACAAAGCCATTGGAATTTGGTAACTATGTGTATGATATTCAGCTCACCAAAGCTAATGGGGATATTGATACATTCATTACAGCTTCGAAACTGAAGCTAACAGCGGAGGTGGAATGATATGGGAATTTATGACAACTGTGCATCCCTTTCAGGGACACTTTCACTGATGATAGTCGAGGGTTCAACCGACTACGACAAACTGGATAATCTTCCCACTATTAATGGTGTGACTGTTAAGGGAGACCTTACAACCAGTGATCTTGGAATTGAAAGGGGTTATGATGCATCTTATGATGCTGAAACAGAAAATCTCATTCTCAAAACATAAGGAGGTAGACGCGTGATAGAAGAAACAGGAAGCAGAGCTGAGCAGATTCTGCGAGCTATTATCGACGGAACACCTTATGATAAAGCACCGCAATCCAGAATGGAAGAACTTCTTATTGAACTTAAAAATTCTGGAGGAGGCGGTGGAACATCTGATTATAATCAACTTTCAAATAAGCCATCTCTAAATGGAAAGACTCTATCTGGAGAACTTACATCTAAGGATGTTGATGTTGAGAGTGATTATGATACATCTTATGATCCAGATGAGGAGAACCTTATTATAAGTAGGGCTATTCCTCCGAATTCTGGAATCTAACAAACAATTTTCTTATAAAGGAGGAAACGAATTATGCCAGCTGTTTATTTATCAAAACTCACACTCCCCGTTAACGTGGGAGGAACCGTCCAGAACGTTGAGTACACAATTAAGGACGCAGAAGCTCGTCAGTTGATCGAAGATCTCGGTCATGCTCTGTACTGGATTGGTGTTACTACTGATGCTCTTACAGACGGAGCAACAACAAACCCAATTACTGTTAATGGCGAGTCCGTAACAGCTAAGCTTGGTGGTATGGCATCATACGGCGGATCTGAGTTCATATGGAATGGCTCTGCTTGGCAGGAGCTTGGTAAGAACAACTTTGGTGCTCTTGCATTTAAGTCAAGTGCATCAGGAGATTACACACCTGCAGGTAGCGTTAATGTAACTCAGGCTGCTGACACAACAGCTTCCGTAACACCTTTCGGATCAGCTGGATCTCTTCCTGATGCTTACTTTACTGTATCAGGTGAGAACGCAACATTTAACTGGAGCGCAGGAACACTTCCTGAGGCTGGAACAGCAGTTGATGTTGTAACTGCAGCAGGTGCTGTAACAGCAGCATTCGTTGGTACTCAGGCTACAATTACTGTAGAGTAATCTGTTTTCTTTTGGGGGACTGTGCTGGGTCACACCAGCATGGTCTATTTATTTTTGAATAATTAAAACTTATGGGAGGGATAGTCATGGCTAAATTATCACAATTAACCATTCCTGTTAAAAATACGTCAACAGGACAGGTAACGTCTCAAACGTTTGACTTATCAGGAAGTGATTCTGGTGGTCATACAATTCAAAACCAGTCTGGAACTACAATGACCCAGAGAATAAATCTTAAGTTCAATAATGCTACAGTTGTAGATGATCCAATAAATGATGCTACAGTTGTTACTCCTACAGGAGACCCTACAAATTTTGTTGGAACCATTGAAGAGTGGGAAGCTTTAACTCAGGCTGAGCAAGATATGTATGACAGCGTAGATCTTATCGACGATTACATCGATTTAACTGATGAGATTGAAACTTTAGAGGCCGTTGCTAAGTTAAAAACCTGGATGGGAACTTGTAGTAGTGCGGCAGATGTTCAGAACAAGGTAGCAACTGTAGATAGCAAATTCGTTCTTGCCAAAGGCGTAAGAGTTGGAATAAAGTACTTAAACACTAATACATTTAGTGCTACCGCATCAGCTTCAGTTACTTTAAATGTCAATAGTTCAGGAGCATGCCCTATTTATTGGGACGATACTGCAACTCCTACGGGTACAAATACAACTGCATTCGGATATGCTAATAGATACGTTTATTATGTATTCGATGGGACATATTGGGTATTTGATGGAACAAGTACAGATGTAAACACAACATATTCCGCTGAAGCAGTTGATGTTGTTGCTAATACTGGCGTTGGTGTTACGACAAGGATGTCATACAAATTTGGAAAAGTATTAATGTTGTCATTTTGGATAACAGTGCCATCTACTTTACAAAAGGCTAGTTCACTGCTTTTAACAATTCAAAACTGTAATTTACCAGCAATGCAAGTAAATACATATAGATGCCAAGGAGATATTCCGGGAACAACAACTGCTGCATTTCTTATGCTCTGGAATGATGGCAATAATATAAAAGTTCAGGTTGATAACAACTATGCGTTAAATAGCGCAGCTGCAAGTTCTGGATTAAGAGCTGATTTAGTAATTCCATTGGCATAATAATTAGTTAATAAATTCCCATCTATATGTTTAATTCTTGTGGTAAGGCACTTGTTAAATAGTTATTTGAAGAAAGTACCTCATAAGTGCTTTCTTTATTTCTAGACTCGTAGCTCTGCTAGTCTTTCCCCTATAAAACACTTCCTCGTTTTCTACTACTTGCCATGTGGTTAACTCCTACTTTTTATGCACACATAAAAGCTAGTATCTACGAGTCTATTTAAAAATACGAAAGGAGATAAACTTATGACTGGCTTGGAAAGATGCAAACAAAAGCCAAAAGAAGACAAAGATGTAAAAAGACTAAAACTGTTTGACTCCTTTATGAAACTTATAACGTTTGTTGTTATCATGCATGGGCTTACAATGGTTACTTTTAGTTATATTCTGGCATTTATGGATAAGATGCAGATAGCAGAATCCTTATCTCAAACTGTTGTAACAGAAATCATAGGCCCGTTTACAGTTTACGGAATAACAAAAACAATTGAAAACATCTCAAAATACAATAAATGGGTTGAAATGATTATAAATAAAGATGAGGAGGTAGATACATGAGCAGATATATTAACGATAAAGTAAATCACAAGCTTATTCCAGTATCAGGATATGGAAGCAGGGTAGCAACATCTGTTGAAGATAAGACTCTTACTGTTCACGGAAGCTTTGTTGATATCGATGGTTATAACTACGGTAAAGCTGATATAACAGATGCTGTAGAGCTTATAGCTCCTATAGAATCAACTCTTGTTGCTTCTAGAAACTACACTGTCGGTAAACAGTTTGTCTATAGAGGGTTTCTGTATAAGGTAACTGCTCCTATAGCTTTAGATGAAGCCATAGTTATAGGAACGAATTGCGAACTTGCACCTGATGTTAGCGAACAAATTGGTGAGCTTAATTTTTATAAAGATTACACCCAATCTCTTACGGGATTTGTTGATTCTATGGTAATTATTAGAAAAGGCAATCTTGTAACTTATACATATAATAGCAACGTTAATAATATTCCTGCTGGTCAATCAGCTACTTTAGGAACGATTCCAGTTGGTTATAGGCCAAGTACTGTCATTACTATGTTTAGGCAATATGGTCCTAGTCAGATGATACAAATGAGAATTGGCACTAACGGCATAGTAAGCACTTATAACTATGGAAGTGCCATAACATCAATAACTGCGTGTAGATTTGGGTCTACGGTAGCAATAACAGAAGATCCAATTCCATCTTAAAATAATAAAGGAGGACAACTATGAACAGTAAACTTACAAGTAGGAAGTTTTGGATCTGTGTAGCAGCATTTTTAGCTTCCATAGCTACATCTATAGCAGGTCTTGCAACATCTAACACTACAGTAGCTGCTATAGGAACCATATGTGGAATCCTTTCAGCTGCTATCTACGCTTTCTGTGAAGCCTGGGTTGACGGTAAGGCTGTAGAAAAGAATGAGGAGTCATGATGGAAATACTAATATACATTATATTTGCAGTTGGTTTCTTCATTCTTGGTTATCTTTATAGAGGGATAGGTAAAAAGACTTCTGGAAGACTTGTTATCAACGAGGAAGCTGATGAATTTTTTGTTGCGATAACAGATAAACCAGAAGATCTAAAACGACATAAATCAATAACACTTAAAGTTTATGTTACTAAGGGGGAGAAAATGAGATGATTGATACGGCCACAGTCCTTCCAATATTGCAGATGGTCCTTGCCCTTTGCAATATAGTGATCATAGCTTATGGCGGATACAAGTTTTTAAACAAGCCACACGATACTTTAGAACAACAGCATAAGGAACTTGAGAAAAGAGTTGATGCTCATGACTTTGAACTTAAGGAGATAAAGAACGCTTTGCTTCATGGGAATGACAGATTCCGTGAACAGGACGATGCTATCAAAGTCCTTATTAAATCAACTCTTGCTCTCATTGAGTTTGAGATGCAGTATTGCTTAACAGAACATAAAGAGATGTCATCAGGCCTTGCTAAAGCAAAAGAAGAGCTTAATGACTATCTTTCAAGTAATTGATATTTTACTTATCCAAATAAAGTCCTTAAAACCAGGCAGAAAAGGTTAAAAAGGTGATGAAATGAAGAAGTGATCTATAAATGAGCCTCTGAACGCAAGATTAACAGGGGCTCTTTATTTTTCGAAATCCAAAATTTTCCCGGGTGGGATTTTTGTAAAAACCTTTTTAAGACGACAATTTCTTAAAATAAAATCTAACCTATGAAAAACTTAGATGATATTTTAACTAATATGGTAACTTGTGGTATTATACCTTTAAATGACATTAGGAGCCTCTCTAAGGAGGAACTAATGAACAAAATATTACAGCAGTACCACAAGTACAAGATCACAAAAACCACAGATGGTAAGTGGACAACTTATGTGGAAGATACTACTCGTCCACAAGGAAGGAGGCTTGTTAAAAAGAAGAAAGAAGCTGATTTATATTTGTTTTTGCTTGAGTTTTATAATATTTCAAACATTAATAAAGGAATGCTTTCGTTTGACTTAATATTTAAAGAGTGGATAGAATACAAGAAAAATTTCGTGAATGTAGTGAATACTAAGCATAGTATATCCCCGTCGACAATAAGACGTTATGAGCGTGATTATGGAAACTATATTTCTGGTAGCAAGCTTTCAACTAGCAAAATATGCGAGATAACAACACCAAAGCTTGAAACTATGCTGTCTAATATCATAAGAGATAAGAACCTAACAGAAAAATGCACTAAAAACATCCTATCTGGTATAAGACAAACTTTCATCTTTGCAAGGAGAAACAACTATATAAATAAAGATCCGTTTGAGGTTATTGATGGTGAGATACTACTTTCAAATTGCAGGATGTCTATTCCTAAAGATAATAGAATTCTTACAAAATCTGAAATGAGAAGACTTCTTACGCAAGTTAAAAAGATGGAAGAGCTTCATCCATACTATATGCCGAATTACGCTATTGAGCTTGCTATGTATACAGGTATGAGAGTTGGAGAACTGTCCGCGCTTCACTGGAGCGATATTGGAGATGTACTTCATATAGACTATTCAGAGCATAGACTTGACTATAAAGACAAACCATCAGAACTTATTATATCTGAACCAAAAAATAAAAAGCATAGACAAATTCAGATTACAGGTGAGATGAGAGACTTATTTGATAGGGTAAAGAGCCTTAATCAAGCTAATATCGACGGATTTATATTTGTAAGACCTGATGGCAGCAGGTTCACAGGCCATGATATAGGATGCGCTGCAGCAAGGCGTGCCAGAGAAGTAGGGATTAACGGGACTTCTATCCACGAAATAAGAAGAACAGTTTCATCGCTCTTAAATACCATTCTCCCACAAAGAGTAGTAGCAGATATGCTAGGACACTCAGAAAACATAAATGAGCGACACTATAACTATTCAACCGCTGAAGATAGCGAAAAATTAAGTGCGCTCACCAATGTTATTCAAAGTTATTCTTCTTTCTAATCTCCCAATGCCAGAAAATAAAGGCAATTGGTAGTAGCGAGAGGGGGACTTGAACCATCATCGCTAGGTGAAATACTAGTAAATAGGGGCTTCTCTAATGTCATTTTAAAAAGATTATTCAAATGTTATCCACGCAATTTTTACACTCCTTATAGTAGAAGGAGGAACTACTAAATGAAGA
>ODAI012667730.1_pt1 | contig 34381 bp, 40 predicted proteins | sample 1539321 | NCBI WGS metagenome assembly ODAI01 (sample SAMN02144231, study PRJEB22623) | gut metagenome | biome: sheep rumen | host: Ovis aries | place: New Zealand
CATACGCGTCAAATCCGGTTCCGTCATTGCCGCCGCTATCTTCCATGGCTCTTTCAATGCGTTTGCAACATTCGTGCCTGTATTCATTGACGGCACCAACGATTTATTAACCTCTCCTGCCGGTTTGGCAGGTATTATAGCATGTCTGATTGCACTCGCCTTCCTGCATCTGACCGACCGCTCAGTACTGTCATCAACACTTGATTTATAAATTAGATTATGAATATTGAGGATTACAGGGAATACTGCCTGTCGTTAGGGACGGATGTGGAGGAGAAACTGCCGTTCACCATGTTCAAGAGCGGCGAGAGCGTGCTTGTTTTCTATGTCTGCGGACACATGTTCGCGTTCTTCGACTGCGCCGACTACTCCGTTGTGACGCTCAAATGCCAGCCCGAACGAATAGACGAACTGAAGGCGCAATACGACTGCATCGGCAAGCCCTATAACGAATCCGCCAAATACTGGCTGGGCATTGATCCCCGTACCGCGCCGGACTCCCTGCTCAAAGACCTCACCCGCAACTCCTACGAGCTCGTCAAAGCCAAATATACAAAGAAGAAATAAATCAATAGATGATACAAAGAAACCCAAATAAAAAGCCCTCCAAGATTGCCCAATGGTGGCAGCGTGTACGCCAAAAGGCGCAGCAGGCGCGTACCTATACCCACGACCAATACGAGGAACTGCATCGCAAGCAGAAGAACTACGATGCGGACGCTTCCGAAGAACAGGAAGAGACACGGCAACCCGAGCGAATAACCATGCTGACTGTCGTCCGTATTCTGCTTGCCGAATTCGGAGAAAAGGAATACTGGCGCACGCTATGGCATCTCATATGGCGACCCGGCTATGTGATAGCAGACTTTCTCAACGGCAAGCGTAGGAAGTTCTTGCGTCCCTTCCAGTTGCTCATAGGCACCAGCCTCTTATTAGCTATAGCCCTCTATATCGTGCCGGCAGAGAAAAAACCGCTTGTCTCGCTTGAGACAAGTCTGAGTCAGCAGTTGGCGGATAAGAACTATACGCGGGATTTATCCCCTGAAGAAACGGAAGCTTTTAACAACGCCGTGCACAAAGTGGCGCATGCCTTAGACTCGTATTACGAGTGGCTCGACGAGCATTTAGCAATTGGGCTGCTCATCAAATCCATTATGTTTATCTTCTTAACATGGCTGCTCTTCCGCAAGTCACCACGCGAAGGAAATCCCTTCGTAGATGATGCCACCGGAGACAACAAAGTAAACTATAATTTCGCAGAGATATTTACAGCACTCATCTTTATTATTGCGCAACTGCAGATGATTAATGTACTATGGGTGTTAGTGGCAGGATGGTTCGTTCCTTTTTTCGAATTCCACCCCTATGCTTATCCCGGTTTTCTTATCAATATCATCGCCTTTATTGATTTCCAGCAGCTGTTCGGACGCAAATGGTATAGCACCCTCTGGCGCACCCTGCTCTGCGTGATCTGGTAACATGGGCACAGACATGGAGGAGAAACTGCCGTTTACGGCGTTCCGTAAAGACCTATGAACATCGTATATAATGTCAAATAACAATTTCGGAAATATGAAAAGGATAAAACTATGGATAATTGCCATTACTGCCTGTGTTGCAGTGATGAGCAGTTGCAGCAGCAACGAGCTGACGCCGACACCTAAAAGCTATTTCACGCTTTGGAACGACTGCGAGGCGCTGACGGCTCTGCAGGAGTATGTGGAGGATGTGACCAACCCCAATTCCGTGAATTTCATTGCGGAGAGTGACCGCATCGCCACTTTCGACATGGATGGCACGTTTGTTGGTGAACTGTACCCCTCTTATTTCGAGTACAACCTGCTGGAGTACCGTGTGTTAGACGACACGGCTTATAGCAGCAAAGCGCCGGAAGACGTGCGTCAGACCGCACAGGAGATACGCGATTTTGTGCGCAACGGAACCAAACTGCCTGACCATTTCGACATGAAACACGCCCATGCCGCTGCCAAGGCGTATGCAGGTATGACATTGGCGGAGTTCGACCGCTATGTGAAGACGTATGCCGCCAAACCGGCCAACGGCTTTACGGGCATGACGTACGCTGAGAGTTTCTACAAGCCCATGTTAGAGGTGTTCAAGTATCTGGAAGCGAACGGTTTTACGTACTATGTAGTGTCCGGTTCGGACCGTTTCATCTGCCGTGCGCTGACAGAGTCTATCGGTATTGCGCCCAACCGCGTGATAGGCATGGATGTGCGCCTGCAATCAACCTCGCAAGGCACCGAAGCGGGTGTCAATTACACCATGGGCAAAGAGGAGAATATTGTCCGCACTGACGAACTGATTATCAAGAACCTGAAGACCAACAAGGTGCTGCAGATTGTGCAGGAGATAGGCAAAGTGCCGGTATTGTCGTTTGGCAACAGCGGCGGCGATTGCGCAATGCATAACTATTGTCTGGGCAATACGGAACACAAGACGCTGGCGTTTATGCTCATTGCCGATGACGAGGCACGTGACCATGCCAACCGCGAGAAAGCGCTCAAACTGGGCGACCAGTGGCGCAAAGACGGCTATATTGTCATTTCCATGCGCGATGACTTCAAAACCATCTACGGCTACGGCGTAGAGAAAACAGATTTCTCGTTTTAATGTATAGTACATGAACATTGAGGATTACAGGGAATACTGCTTGTCGTTAGGGGCGGATGTGCACTTGCTAAAGTACAACAGAAAATTAATATGTGCAAATAAAATTGCTATAACTCTTTTCGCCCGAGCTAATCCCTCGGGCTTTTTAATGCCACCCTACTTAACACACATACAACTCACTGAATAGACACTGAATAGACACTGAATGGATACTGAATGGACACTGAATGGACACTGAATGGACACTGACAGCAACGCGCCCACACGTATCTTCTTCATGAACGAAGGTATCATCTACGAGGACGGCACGCCCGAACAGATCTTCGAACACCCCGTCCATTCGGCTACCAAGGCGTTCGTCAACCGCATCCAGAAACTCGTCTATGAGATTGACTCGGACGACTTCGATTACCTGCAGATCCACACCGGGCTCAACCAGTTCTGTCTCAAGTACAACATCACCGAGAAAGCCGACCGCGCTTATTCGCTCATCGAGGAGATGCTCTTCACCCACATGCAGTCTTTCCGTCCGCTCACGCTGCGTCTGACGCACACCGAACTCTCCGGCGTGACGGCATTAGATTTCATGGTGGAGCACCTCAGCGAATCGCCTCTGACCGACGCCGCCCGTGCCTCCCTCCGTCCGCAGGTGAAGGAACTCATCGAAGAACCCACCACCCGCGGCTTCCGCATCAAACTGATTATCGAGTGATGTACGAAGTACAAAGAGCCTAAGCTATGCGGACACCAGATGGTCCTGCCAGAGATCTCGTACACCTGCTCGGTTGTGTATAATTGACTACACATTTGAACCCGGGCAGGTCAAGAACAAGTTGCCATTAACTTAAGAAAATTTTAGTCAAAAAAAAGTGTGCACGGGAAACACCCGTGCACACCCATACTGACCGTCAGTTATTTGAAATCGCGATACCAAATTTCTTCATCAACGATTGGCGTTTTGTCTGTATTGCGGTACATCAGTTTGACGCGCACACCCTTTAGATCGCGAAAGCCCTTACCGTAACCTTCTTTCGCTTCAATCTCGTCCATAGCGGCGTTGATTGCGGCTTGGCATTTCTTGTCGCATTGCGAGGCGGTACCATTTACGATAAAATACTTCGAGCCATCGGTAATCGGAGATTTGGCTATCTCGTTGATTTTTTCCTCGATGGTCGGATAAGCGAAGAGCGCATAGTTGGTCAGAACAACTTCGTCCTGACCGTTGGCATCCGCATCAACGCAATACACACGGTCACCTGTTACAATTTCTTCACACGCAGTGAAGGCAAACATAGCCACGCAGGCTACTACTGCAAATAAGATCTTTTTCATAATGGTTTTGTTTTTAATAGTTAGTAATAGTATTAAACTTGATTAAACTCGGTTAGTCCGGATAAACCGTCTGACGGAGTGCTGTAATCCTGACTCGGTATGTATTCGCATCCATATTAACGGAGTTAATCTACCACAAATCCGCTGCAAAGTTACAGTTTTTTTTGGATATATGCAAGGTTTTGGGCTAAAATTGTTCGGGAAAGTTGATTTTTTGTGGCTTTATGTACTAATCTGTCGGTTGTTGGGTGTTTTGCTCGGCTTTGAGGGATTGATAGACCATGGAGCGGATGAAGTTGTCGAGGCGGAAATAGCGCTTCGGGGCGTGGGTGGTTTTGTCAATCTGAGCTTGCGGGTCGGGACGCGTGCCGCGAGTGGATGGGAGTTGGGCTTTGTAACGTTGGCGGTAGTCGGTGAGCAGGGTAAGGGCTTCCTCTTTGGTGAGATACATGGGACGAGGCGGAAAGACGGAGACGGCAGGTGTGGTCTCGGGTTTCTCCGCATCGAGGATCTCTTTGGTCATAAGGCAGGCTTGGCGGAAGAGGTTGATATGCTCCAGCTCTGCGCCCTGCGGCGGGTTCTTCTTGTAGTCACGCGGATTGCGGACGGCATAGGACTCCTGTATGCCTTCATGGATGATGCGACCGTCTTCAGCACGGTATTTCTTCATTCGGTTGATGATGCCTTTGCGTTCAAGTGCGCCGTGAATCTCACGGACAGGGTGTTCAAGGATAGTTTTTGCCATATTGTTGAGTGTTTTTTGATCCGCCAAACTTGGCGGATACTGTTATTTTGTTATACAATGTCAGGCACGAAATCGGCTGAATTACGTACAAATAACATAGTAATCACCTACTAACCACTTACTATATATAGCTTACGTTCCGCTTGCATATAGCTTAACGATTACTGATAAATAGAAGAGGGATAGTTGCAAATCGTGTACAAAGATACTGCTTTTTTTTGAGATATGCAAGAAAAAATCAATCTTTTTTCCCGAAAAATGTGTTTTTAATTGGTAATAAATAACAGCAATTTGTGATACGGATAAGTGAGAGGTATTGCATATGTCAAAAAAAAATTGTAATTTTGCACGGTCTTAGCACTAAAGCGTAACACCGTTGATAGATTAACCACCAAAATATATATAATTATGAAATTAAAGATGATTATTGGTGCCATTTTGGCAGTAGCCGCAGCGTTTAGACTGCTTTGTTTATTCGGCATTATTCCGCTGACCTTTATCTCCGACCAATGGGAACATGTTTATGAGCCTTATATTGCTGCAGGAATAGTGCTCTTTGTCGGCTCCTTTATTTGTATTGACAGTTACAGGCATTTAAAGAAGTGAGAACATGCCTTCTGATTTATTATTCGCCGGAGTATTGATATTGGTGACTCTCACAATTGCCATAGGCATCGTAGTCCTCGGTGTGCGTATTGAAAGGCTAAAGAAAGCATTGGAAGATGCGCGCATCAAAGGGGCTATCAACCTGCAAGGCGCCGAACGACAACAAATGGTTCTCACCCGCCAATTATCCGCACAAGCCAAACATAAACCGGTCGGTCAGCTTCCACAAGAACTTAAACAAATCTTTGCCGATAAGGTACAGCGTTTACACGAACGCTACCCCACTCTTACAGATGCTGATATGACCATACTCGTGATGTTGGGTATAGGCCTGGATAATCAAGCTGTCATCACCTACCTCGATATGACCAAAAGAACGTACTACAAGCGACGCCAAATAACTTCCAAGCGGCTTGGTATCAATGCGACTGAATTAGATACCTATGCCCGCGAGAATATAAACCCTCATTATTCCAACATCTAATGAAACCAGCTACCCAAATCAATCTCATAGCCTACGGAGGTGCTATAGGTGCACTCAGTATGCTTTTCGCCTATAGCTATTGCGCAATACTCTTTCATGACAAACCAACCATTCTCATCGCCGTTTTTTGTGCATTTATAGGCATTTTTGTAGCAGAATATCGGATTTGGAAAAAACATAATAAAGTATTCTGCCCCATAACCGAAGAGGACAAACAACAAACCGATTTCTCGAGGATTGAATTGAGTAATCGGTTTAGTTGGGGGTTTGTTCTTTATTTGATTATCTACATGGGGATTATCTTTCTAATGTCGTGGTATTTCATGGTTATGGAAGAAGGAACTTCTATTCGGCATCAATTGATTCTGTGGGGCGTGATAATTACCTTTTTTTTAGTAATATACGCCCCTTCCATCTGCTCTATATGGAAAAACAAGTATATCCTTGAAAATAACACGCTCATCATAATAGAGTACAACTACTTTCTTAAAGAGTCTGAGATTCGTATTCCTCTATCAGCGATAGATGAGGTCTATTTGGAGGCACAATTAGTAAATCCCTACATCACGAAAGTTGTCATACGTGTACAAGGAATAGAAAAGAAACTGAACAGTTACTCGTATCCGATTAGATTAGCCAAGGAGATTCAACTTCGCCAAAAATATTCGTCTATTGCTTGAAAAACGAAATACGTTTCATCGCAGCAAAAATAAGCCAATCAGGTAAGTGATTGATAATTGGCACAATGATATAGTTCCATGCTCCGGGCATACACCTCTTTTTAGAACGGAAAAAGAGCACTTTGAGTACGCGTTTGACAAGTCGTTCAGGCGACATCGTGATACCGAAAAAACGAAGAACTTTTCCAAAGTTAGGACCAAAAGGCAATAACCCAGTGTCCGTTGAGCCCGGAGTAACAGCCAAAACCCGTACACCATGGGGTTTTAACTCATACCATAACGCCTTGGAGAAATTGAATACATAGCCCTTTGATGCATTATAACAGGCTATAGAAGGCATCGACATCCATGCGGACATAGAACTCATATTGAGAATATAGCCCTTTTTATGTCCTGTAGGGACCTCCCTAAGTACCATTTTAGCAGCTATTAGACGGCACAATTTGGTGAGTGTTACCACATGCAACATCAACAATGTTTCTATCTTACGAGGGTCGGTTTTGACAAAAGCATCAAAAATCAAAACGCCGGCATTGTTGATAAGCACTTCTATGTCGAGTTGCTCCTTATCGCAGAAAGCTACCAACTGTTCAGCAGCATCCTGCGCCGTCAAATCCAAGTAAAAAGGAATCGCCCGCACATGATACTCCTTTGTCAGATGCTCTGCAAGCACCTGCAGTTCTTTTTCCTGATTGCTTACTAGCAATAGATTGTACTGATAATCACGGGCTAATGCCGTAGCATATTGTAATCCGATACCGCTACCGGCACCCGTAATAAGGGCAAAAGCATGCATATTATTTGATATTTTTCACGTTGCAAAAATACAAATTAATTTGGATATTTCAAAATAAAAATCAGGACAGCATTTTAAAATCTCAGCATTTGACGGTAATAATTGAGTCCCAATCTGTTGTATAAAGAGGGGATTTGTGCTCGGCAATATAGACTTTCTCGTCTTTGGTTGCGTCTAACTGCGGCCCTAATAAAATAGACCTTTTACCATAGAGACTGTTGATTTTGTCCATAGCCACCTGCAGTCGCTTATCCTTTTCCCTATCGCGAGTATCGAAAAGGTCCTGTGCTTGCACATTGTCGGGCATAATCTTGAGTAAGATTACTCCAGCTTTTTTATATAGTATTCCTTGTCTATACGAGCGTCTTAAAGCCTGCAAAGCATAATTGACCAATTCTTGGGACGATGCCGTCGCTACCGGCAATGTCACCACCTCAGAGAGGTATTGTTGCTCTATATCCTGCCTGAAACGAGAAGTATGGGCATAAACGATCATCTGAGAACATAAGGAGTGTTGCGCGCGCAACTGCCGTGCACAGTGGTCACAGAAATCAGCTATTTGTTGCTCCAAAAGTGCTAAATCCGTGATGGCGGTAGCAAAAGTACGCGATGTCGTTATAGACTGCTTACCTGACATTTCTCCCACATCCACAACATCTAAACCATTCAGTTCCTGCCATGTTAACAACCCGGGCTTATGCAGTACATTTTGCGCAAAATCAGGCGTTTTGAGCGCAAAATCCAATGCCGTCTCAATCCCCATCGACTCTAATTTAGCCCGTGAATGCCTACCTATCCCCCATACATCACCTATTTTAAAGGTAGATAACGCCCTACGCCTCTGTTCATCGGTCCTAATAGCACAAGCCCCCCGATATCCCTTATAAGTCTTGGCGTACTTGGAGGCTATCTTCGCTAATGTTTTAGAACTCGCTATACCGATTGATAGAGGAATACCAACACCCTTGCGAATATCCCTAACCAAGTCCTCGCAGTACTTCTTTTGTTCCGCATTAGGCACATGATCAAGCCGAATGAACGCCTCATCTATAGAGTATTGCTCAAACCGCATCGTGTGAGCCCGTAATATACTCATTACCCTATTCGACATATCACCATATAGGGAAAAATTAGATGAAAAGCAAGTAACTCCTTCTCGCTCAACCAATTCACGTAATTGATATAGTGGTGCTCCCATAGGAATACCTAAGGCCTTCGCCTCATTTGACCTCGAAATAACACAACCGTCATTGCCACTAAGTACCACAACCGGCTTGCCTTCAAGGTCAGGTCGAAACACCCGCTCGCAGGACACAAAGAAATTATTGCAATCTGCTAAACCGTACATCAAGAACTTACTTCATCTTGTGAACAGAATGAGTCACTACGCCCCAGACAATAAAATTTTCATTGGAGGTGACCCGTATAGGTCTATAAGCTTCGTTATGGGGGATGAGCCATGCACACCCCTCTTCTGTGTCAAAACGAAATTCCTTCAAAGTATATTCACCATTGACAAAAGCGACTATATAATCACCGTTCTGCGGCTCTAAAGAACGGTCTATCACCACAATATCGCCATCTAAAATACCAGCATCACGCATTGAATCTCCCTCTACCCGCGCATAAAAAGTCGTTGCAGGATGATGATTTAGTTCACGGAATAAATCCAATCGTTCACCTGCATGATCAGCCGCAGGCGATGGAAAACCCGCATGGAGTGCTTCCATATATTCACGCTCCAAAGACTCTACTTCCGCTTGCGTTATCTGATTGAGTTTAGACATAACTATTCACCCTTAATCAATGCCCTCTAACAAGTCCGGTCTCCGCGCTTTAGTATGAGCAAGGGACTGTTCATAAAGCCATTCTTCAACTTTAGCCTGATGCCCTGATAACAGTATATCCGGCACTTTCCAACCTTTATATTCTGCCGGACGAGTATATACACCGGCTTCCAACAGCCCATCTTGGAAGGAATCATTGAGCGCAGATTCTACATCACCTAATGCACCCGGCAATAAGCGGACAATAGCATCGGTCATGATAGCAGCCGGCATCTCACCTCCCGTCAAGACATAATCGCCTATCGAATATTCCTTGGTGATAAAATGTTCCCTTACCCGTTGGTCAACTCCCTTATAATGACCGCATAAGATAATCAAATTCTGCTTGAGAGAAAGATTATTGGCTGTTTTCTGGTCAAAACGCTCACCATCCGGAGCTGTGAAAATGACTTCGTCATACTCCCGCTCCGACTTTAATTGGGAGATACAACGGTCTATAGGCTCAATCATCATCACCATCCCGGCACCGAATCCAAAAGCATAATCATCCGTCTTATGGTGCTTATCTAAAGCATAGTCATGCAGGTTATGAACTTGAATTTCCACAAGTCCCTTATCTTTAGCACGCCTGATAATAGAGTGATTCAACGGGGAGTCTAACAACTCCGGACAACATGTCAGTATATCTATTCGCATATTTACGGAACGGGGTCATAACCGCTGCCCCCCCACGGATTGCAACGGAGGATTCTTTTCATGCCCAACCAACCGCCTTTAAATATCCCATATTTCAGCACCGCCTCAACCATGTACTGCGAGCAGGTCGGCGTGTAACGACAAGACGGCGGCGTCAATGGCGATATGCAAGCACGATAAAAATACACCGGCAACAAAAAGAGTTGACGCAGCACTAATTTGACTTTATGGGGTGGTTGATTGACCATTTAATTTCATTATTGCCTTTACCATGCCCTTCTCAATAACGGCAAACGGTTGTATTTCTGTATCAATATAATCAAACGCCACATGCATCGGCACTGCCAATTCGCCTTGATGAAGACGATAGGCTTCGCGCATCAATCGTCTTAGACGATTACGCATGACGGCACGTTTGAAGAGACGTTTAGGAGCCCATATGAGCACCTTTTTCTCTTCCGCTTCTAAATAGGTTACACGCATAGGCCAAGCCATAAGATGATGACCATGCTTTCGTAGCTCTGCTACACGCATCTCACCACAAAGTTTAGCCGACTTAGGAAACGAATTACCCATTATTTTTCTCTAAGTAATCCTCTATCGCCGCAGTAATAGACGGGAATAGTGGTGACGGTGCCTGAATATCGACATGATAACCCGCTTCCACAACCGCTTCCGCTGTTTTAGCTCCTAAACAGGCAATCTTTGTATCTCCCTGCTCCCAGTCCGGAAAATTATGCTTGATGGACATTATCGCTTGAGGAGTAAACAATACCAACATATCGTAGTCAAAGGGCTTTTCCTTCGGCCACTCCACAGGAAGAGTATGGTACATCACCGCCGGCTGAACCGTTATCCCATGCTCCTTAAACTGCTGTATCAATGCCTCATTATAATTATCCGATACCACCATCAGATATTTCTCCTGCGGACGACGCTTCATTGTCGGCAACAAGGACATGTAGTCATGATCCGCCGCCGGAAAGACACGACGCTTCCGGTATTGGATATAGTGCTGTAGATAATTACCTACAGCATCCGAAATACAGTAATAATGCATCGACTCCGGTACCTGAATACGCAACCGCTCACAGAGATGAAAATAATGATCTACCGCCAAGGTAGAACCAAATAGCACAGCCGTATAATCCAACGGATTAATATGTTGCTTACGAAAAGTTGAGGCATCTAAGCCCTCAAGGCGAATGAGCTGGAAAAAATCCGTTTCTACACCATACTGCTTTGACATATCCGCATAAGGATTATGATGACCCGAAGGCGGATTAGGCTGAGAAATCAAAATCTTGCGCACTTTACTCATAGGTCCTATTATATTTATTTGACATTCAACATGACTATATCTAACAAAAATAATGCCAAACAGAAAATGGCATAACCATTTAACCATTTCTGCAACGGCATTGCATATTGACGAGAAAATTGAAAGGTCCAATTCACCCACATATATAGCAACGAGACAACGACATAAACACCTATCACTATTCCTAATAACATGAGGAAAAATAGTACATCAAACCGACCGGCAGGCATCCATAATTGGTATGCCGTAATCACCGGCGTTCCAATACAAAACATCGTCATCGGCACCGATATATGCACCGTGTCAATCTGCCTGTCACGGCTACGACTATACCATGCTACACCCAATAAGATGAGCTGTACCAACAATAGCCAGGATAACACCACTACCGTGTTATTGTAATATAAAGAGTTTATCTCCACGATGAAGTATCTTATCGGTCTTTATCGCAAAAAGTTTCGTCTGATACACTGCTTGAGCCGGTTCTCCGACTTCATTATGCAAGTCATGAGCCACCAACTCATATGCCCCTGTCGTCTCACCCGTTACAAGCAACTCATCTCCCTCCTTTATCTCTGGTACAGCCTCTAATAAAAACTCCGCGACAGAGATATTCTTAAAGAAATTAGTACATTTACCGGCATAAACTTTCTTCTTAGTCGCCTGCGAACCATAATGACGAGTCCACTCACCTAATCGCTGACCTTGGTAATAACCATCCCAAAACCCCCTATTGAACACTCTGCTTAACCGCTCATCCCAAGCAGCTATCTTTTCCTCTATCTGTTCTTGCTCATACTCGCCACGCTGCCATGCTTCTACCGCCTCACGGTAGCAAGACACGACAGTCTTAACATATTCGGGACCACGAGCACGACCCTCTATCTTTAACACCGTCACACCGGCGTCCAACAACTTGTTGAGAAAATGAATAGTCTTAAGGTCCTTCGGTGACATGATATACTGGTTATCCACTTCAAGTTCCAACTCAGACTGCTTATCCTTAACAATATAACCGCGCCGGCAGACCTGCATACATGCCCCGCGATTAGCAGACGCACCTAAGTTATTGAGCGACAAATAACACTTACCGCTTACAGCCATACAGAGCGCGCCATGACAAAACATCTCTAACGCTATAGGGTTACCACTGCGACCTACTATATGTTGCTCTAAAATATCCCGATGAATACAAGCTACTTGGTCTATATTAAGTTCACGCGCTAATACGACAACATCCGCAAACTGTGCATAGAACTTCAACGCCTCCGTATTCGCGATATTGAGTTGCGTGGATAGATGCACCTCTACTCCAACCTCATTGGCATACTGCATAACCGCAATATCCGAAGCGATAATCGCTGTCACACCTGCCGCTTTCGCTTGATCCACGATGGTGCGCATAAGGGGCAAATCCTCAGGGTACATAACCACATTGAGCGTTAAGTAGGTCTGCACACCCGCTTCGCGACATATAGACACGATTTTATGGAGGTCATCGGTCGTAAAATTAGCCGATGAACGCGAGCGCATATTCAAGTATTCTATACCGAAATATACCGAAGAGGCTCCCGCTTCAATCGCTGCCGCAAGAGACTCCCAACACCCTACCGGTGCCATTATATTTATCGGGGATGACATACTAAAATTACTCCTATTTATTCACCAATACTTCCGCTATCTGAACCGCATTAAGTGCCGCCCCCTTGCGTATCTGATCCCCGACACACCAGAAAGTGATACCCGTCTGAGAAGTATAATCTTGCCGTATTCGACCTACATACACATCATCCGTTCCACTCAAATCAAGCGGCATCGGATAACGGTTACTGGCAGGGTCGTCAAGTAATTTACAACCCTTCATCGCAGCAATGGCACGCCTGAACGTCTCTACCTCTACCGTCTCTTCTGTCTCAACCCACACAGACTCCGAATGACATCGTAAAGACGGAACCCTTACGCATGTAGCACTCACGCTAATGCCCTCATTATGAAATATCTTACGCGTCTCATCGTGCATTTTCATCTCCTCTTTCGTGTAATCATTGGGCATGAAAACATCAATATGAGGAATAACATTATACGCCAATTGGTGCGGAAAACGACTAACCGTAACCGGCTCGTCACGCATAATCTGCCTATATTGGTTCTGTAACTCCTGCATCGCTTGAGCACCGGCTCCCGATGCCGCCTGATAAGTAGCTACATGAACACGCTTAATTGGACTCAACCGATGCAATGCCATCAACGGCAATGCCATCACTATAGTCGAACAATTAGGATTAGCAATAATACGACGAGAACATTGGAAAACATCCTCACTATTAACCTCCGGCACAACCAAAGGCACATCCTTATCCATCCTAAAAGCAGAGGAATTATCAATCATTATCGCTCCGTAACGCGTAATATCATCAGCATACTCCAACGAGACAGATCCACCCGCTGATACAAACGCAATATCCACCCCTCGAAAAGCATCACCATGCTCAAGTAATTGAACAGTAATCGTTTGCGAATTAAAAGAGTATTCGGTTCCAGCACTGCGCGCGGAACCGAATAACCGAAGTTCAGTAATAGGAAAGTGGCGCTCCTCAAGCACTTTTAACAATTCTTGTCCAACGGCACCCGACGCGCCAATTATTGCTACTACCATAACAAAAGGTCTTTAATAATATTAAGCTAATGCAATCACGAGTTCTTCACCCTCTTGAACATTGAGTTTGCCCTCACGAGCTAACCAACCCAATGCGAGGTAAAGTTCGTCATTCTTCAACTTAGTAACCTTCTTCAGATCTTTCTGAGCGAGAGCTCCACCTTGCAGAGCATTCCATACCTTACCGGCATTCTCGCCAATTTGTTGTGTAAACATAACTAATACCTTTAATTTAAAATTTTATTATTCCCATTTTTTAAACACCAACGAAGCGTTATGACCGCCGAAACCAAAGGTGTTGGTCAAAGCGTAATGCATCTCGCGTCGCTGAGGCTTATTAAATGTGAAATTGAGGTTATAATCAATATTCTCGTCCTTATCCGCTTCATCATGATTGATGGTAGGCGGCACGATTCCGTTCTGCAATGCCAATACACAGGCGATAGCTTCTACCACACCCGTAGCACCTATCAAGTGACCCGTCATGGATTTTGTAGCACTGATATTGAGCTCATAAGCATGAGCTTGGAAAGTATCCTGAATAGCCTTTAACTCAGCTACATCACCCAATGGGGTCGAGGTGCCGTGAGCATTGATATAATCTATATCCTTCGGCTCAATACCGGCATCTTCTATAGCTAAGCGCATGACTTTAGCAGCACCGGTGCCCGATGGGTCGGGAGCCGTCATATGATAAGCATCTGAGTTGGTTGCCGCTCCGACTAACTCGGCTATAATGGTAGCACCGCGTTGAAGCGCATGCTCATAGCTCTCTAATACTATCGTCGCAGCTCCTTCGCCCAATACAAAACCATCACGGCTCTTGGAATAAGGACGTGAAGCGTGCTCCGGATCGTCATTGCGGGTCGATAATGCATGCATTGCGTTGAACCCGCCTATACCGCTCACCGTCACATCAGAATCTGCACCTCCCGCTAAAATAACATCAGACTTACCCATCCGAATCAAATCGAAGGCAGCACTGATAGCATGCGAACCGGACGAACAAGCCGTACTGATATTGAAGGACGGACCTTTCAGACCGAAATACAACGATATATGCCCGGCTCCCATATTGGTTATGGTATTGGGAATAAAGAACGGACTATAGAAAGGCCTGCCATCACCCTTGACAAAATCGGTTGAACCGATTTCAAAACTTTTTAAACCGCCCATACCCGAACCGATCACCACACCGATACGATCCTTGTCCTCAGTTGCCCAATCCAACTTGGCTTGCCCTACTGCTTCTATTGCACTAGCCAATGCCATTTGGGCAAAACGATCCATCTTACGTGCCTCCTTGCGATCCAAAAAAGAGGATGGATCAAAGTTCTTTACCTCACACGCAAATTGCGTCTTAAACTTGGAAGCATCAAATTGTGTAATGGGTCCGGCACCACTCTTGCCCTCAAGCATCGCCTGCCACATATCGGGCACAGTATTGCCTATCGGGGTAACTGCACCTAAACCGGTAACTACTACTCTGTGTATTGTCATAAAACTTCTATAAAATACGAGTTTACAGTCCTCCCGTAAACTCGTATATAGATGGAAATGCAGGAGTTTTACTTACGAGCATTCTCAATATAGGCAATCGCGTCACCTACTGTAGAAATCTTCGGAGTATCTTCTTCAGGAATGGTAATTCCGAATTCCTTCTCAAACTCCATAATCAACTCAACGGTATCCAGAGAGTCTGCATTAAGATCCGTTGTAAAACTTGCCTCGTTGGTTACTTGGGATGCTTCAACACCCAGCTTGTCAACGATAATGTCTTTCACTTTAGCTTCAATTTCTGACATAATTGTATTAATTTTAAAAGTTTATATTCTAACCCTTTTGCGCATAATTCGCAAAATCGGCTGCAAAATTACAACAATTTTACGATATACGCAAATTTTTGGGCAAATTATTTCTATTTTTCTTCTAAATGCAAAATACACTTTCCAAAAAAGCGACCTGATTTGGCCATTTGCCGCACCGGAATCTCTTTGCCTTCAGGATTAGGAAGATGGATATCATACAGCTGATGTGTATGTCCGCCCACTATCATATCAATGCCGCTCACACGCGTTGCTAATTGGGAATCTGACGGCGTATCAGCCTCTACTAAAGGATAAGTTCCTAAGTGACTGAGACAAATAATCACTTCGCAGCCCTTGCTCTTCAAGATTTCCACCATCTTAGCCGCTGTATCATATGGATCAAGGTATTGTACGGGAGCAAAATTCTTGGAGTCAATCAGCCCGACCGGCGATACACCAAGACCAAAAATACCGATCTTCACACCTTTGCGACGCAAAATAGTATAAGGTTTAACAATCCCTTCCAAAGGTGTTCCGGTTACATCGTAGTTCGCGCAGACAATCGGAAAATTCGCATCTTTCAGAACTACAGCTAAGGTGTCTAAACCATTATCAAACTCGTGATTACCAAGCGTTACCGCATCATATCCCATGCGGTTCATTGCCGCTATCTCAATACGACCTTTATATATATTAAAATAAGGTGTACCCTGGCAAAAATCGCCGGCATCCAATAGCAATAAGTCCGGATCTATTGCCCGCTCTGCTTTAATAACCCCCATACGACGAGCATAACCTCCCTCATTCATCTGAGTAGGCTCTACCTGAGAGTGCGTGTCATTGGTGTGCAATATAGTCAAGTACTCAGGAGTAGGATGACAACCAATCATACTTAGACTAAGTGCTACACTGATAATTAAAAAGGTAATGTTGTGTTTCATGATATCGGTATAGATTGATTAAAAACGTTTTTTAATCTCTTCGTTGGTTAGAAGGAATAGTATTGTCTTCCCATCCGGTGCTATGCGATAATTAGGTATCTTAAATAGTTGCTGGACTATATCGCGACACTCTAACTCACTTAAATGTCTTCCATACGGAATGGCCATTTCTTCTGCCAAAATCGTAGCTATTCGTTTCTGCCACTGTTCACGCACCGGCGTTCCGACGGTCTTCACTTCCGCTAATATATCCTTGAGAATAGGCAGGGCACTTTTTTCGCCAAATTGCACCGGCACTGCCGTGACACTGTAGGCATTACGGGCATATTGGTCAAACTCAAAACCTACATACTCCAACTCCTTCATTATACTCCTGAATAGGACATCCTCATCGGCACTCAAGTGCAACTCTTCGGGAAAAAGAACTTGCTGCTTAAGACCTTTGCCGTCCACCATCTGGAGCATCAATTTCTGATACAGAATTGCGTAATGCGCCCGATGTTGGTTGATAAAAAACAAACCCTCACTCCCGGGCACCAAAATATATCTGTCGGCATATTGATAGAGCGGCAACGAAGCTATATCTAAGTCAAATAGTTGCACAACCTCCTCTTTTGGCTCTGCTATAGGCTCTATCTCAGGATTAGAAGCCACGGCACCAACGGGTGTAGCAAAAGGAGAAGCCGTGCGCTTAAACGGATTATAACCCGGATTGGCGACAACCTTGGGCATCGGAACTGATTTGGTCGCTTTGGACGAAGGCATCTCCACCTCACCGACTCGGTCAAAATCAATGGACGGAGCTATATTAAATTTACCCAACGCCTCACGGACGGTCGCAACCAGAATTTGAAATATATATTGTTCGTCTTGGAACTTAATTTCTGTTTTAGTCGGATGAATATTGACATCTATCGCTTGTGGATTGATGTCAAAATAAATGAAATATGAGGGAATATAGTCCCCTGGTAACATGCCGGCATAGGCGGCCATGATTGCTTTATGAAAATAAGGGTGACGCATGTAGCGCCCATTCACAAAAAAGTATTGATGAGCAGTCCTCGAAGCTGTCTCTGGCTTGCCCACAAAACCATGAATCGTCACCATCTCTGTATCAACATGCAAATCAACCAATTGACCTGTAAAAGGCTTTGCTGTCGATTTACCGAATATCCCCTCTATCCGCTGTTTATAAGTCTGCTGCGGTAAATCTACAAGCACCTCGTCACCTTGCACAAAAGTGAATTGCACATGAGGATAAACCAGCACTATGCGGTAAAAATCTTGGAGCAAATTACGAAGCTCCGTTTGGTCTGTTTTGAGAAACTTACGCCGAGCCGGTACATTATAGAATAAATCCTTGACCTTGAAATTGGTACCGACCGGACACTGGCAACTCTCTTGCCTGACTACCGTAGAACCGGCAATCTCTAATAGTGTTCCTACCTCATCCTCCGCCCTACGGGTCATCACCTCAACATGCGCTACCGCACAAATAGAAGCCAATGCTTCACCGCGAAAACCCATAGTATGGAGGTCGAATAAGTCTTTAGCCTCAGTTATCTTGCTCGTCGCATGACGCTCAAACGCCATACGTACATCCGTGGCACTCATCCCCACACCATCGTCTATTACTTGAAGTAATGTCCGACCGGCATCAATCACCACCACTTGAATATGACGAGCACCGGCATCTAAACTGTTCTCCACCAACTCCTTCAAGCACGAAGCGGGGCGTTGTATCACCTCGCCTGCCGCTATCTGATTAGCGACACTATCCGGTAATAGATGGATTACATCCATAGTGCAAAAAAGACTAAAAGGGGCTTAATAGCCCAATAAAAAGAATAGTAATAGTGCAAGCAACAACAGAGCAATCCAAAATCCTAAACGGGATTTATTTCGATTCTTTTGCTCCTGCATATTCTTTTCATGTTGCTCTTGCAGAAACCCGCGATGGAGGCGCGCACGCTTCTGCTCGCGCGCCTCCTTTTCCGGGTCGTAGTACATGGGACGATAATCCCATTCACGGGGTTTATTTACTTTGGGAAATAAAACCGACATTACTTAACGAGTGCTTTAAATTCAGCCTCTTCAGCATATTTAGCGAACTCAATGTCCTTCGCAGCTTTAGCTTTCAAAGCAGCATCACGCTCTAAAGCAACCTTCAGGTTGTTATATACTGCATTACGGTCGTTGGTGCGAGCACCTACTATAGCTTGCAGGTAAGCGGTGGTGGCATTCGGGTTCTTTACATTAGCCAGGGTCTGACGAGCTGCTGCATAATCCTCATTGATAATTTGTTGAACAGCAGCGTTGTTGGAGGCTACATTGCCATAAGCTTTCTTAGCTGCTGCATAGTCACCCTTCATCGTGTTGAGAGTTCCTAAAGCTGCGCTCATATTGCCATGACCACCGGCTGCCTTACCCAACTCTTCCTCTGCCTTTGCCAAATCACCATCTGCCATAGCAGCCAGAGCGGCATTGTAGTGAATGTCAGCGTTGTTAGCATCAATAGCAAGAGCTTTGTTATAGCAACGACGAGCCTCTGCAATATTGCCTTGCTCGAAATAAATCATACCCATGTTGTTGTAAGCACGAGCGTCATCCTTATAGAGCTCAGCAGCTTTCTCATATACAGCCATCTTTTGGTCTGCGGGAACAAGTGTAGCGCAATACAGCAACTCCTCTAAACTCAGTTGAGTAGGATCGTTCTTCCAGAACTCCAAAATCTCATCGTCTGACTTACCAATCAAATCGGTTGTCAAAATCAAACGGCTGCGACGAAGTGCCGGCAGAATCTCGTCTGCGATATTTTTGTAAACATTGCTCAAGTTCTTGATTTGAGCCTCACGCTCTTCAGGATCGCTATACATAGACAACACACGCAACACAAGCTCTTTGTCTTGGATATTGCTGTTCTCCATTGCGGCTTGGAAACCTTCCCAGTCCTCAGCGGTTACGGAAGCCTTAATCTCTGCAGACACTTTGTCTTTCTTCATTTGGTTAGCCAAATACTTTTGAGCATTCTTCTGACGAGCTGAAGCCAAGTTCTCATTCAGGTTCATACCACCATCGGGAGAAGCATAACCGCTTACCTCAATGTTGTTAATCTCCTTACGCTCAGCCTGATTTGCCTCCTTAATAGCGGCTCTCAAACTCTTGTATTCAGCACTGTTTGTCTCGGAAGAACGAAGATTGGATTGTTGAATCAAGAACTTGATATCAGCCTCTTGCATCTCTTGAATAATGCGTTGGAATTTATCTGGAGTTAATACAGCACCGCAGTCCTCAGCATTGGCTAACTTAGCCGTTGCAATCAAACCGTCTGCTACCTTCAAATCAGGAATCTCAATCTCCTTCTCACCAATCTTTGCCTTAAAACGCAGATACAGTTCGCACTCATCCATGGCTGGCTGATAGTCGAAAGAAGCGGTTTGGGTATAGGTACCACCTTCCTTGAAATTAACTACTTTACCGTTTTCTTTTACTTTCTCACCTACATAGGTTACAGGAGCTGCTAATAACTCTTGACCCTCAAACTTGAGAACCGGAGTAACTACCAATGTACCCTTTTTGGCAAATTTCTTAACAGGGAAAGTACCGCGAATTTCGGCATTAACCTTGTTTCCAACTACTGTCAACGGATTAGGATTAACAGTAATCTCTTCGGGTTGCGGCATGTTCTTGCTGCAAGATGCCAACATGGCGACCGCCATGATTGACACAAAGAATAAACTTTTTTTCATAATTTAATAATACATGTATTTAATTGATCCTATAAATCGCTATTATAGCATTCGTCTGCAAAATTACAAAAAAAAATAGAATTATGCAAATTTTCACCCATTTTTTTTTGATTTTCCATAAAAATGTGCTATCTTTGCACCATATTTGCATTTCTATTTATGAAAAAGGTAATTTTTATAGCAGCATTTTCGGTCTTTACCCTGCTCACGGCTTGCACACCCAAACAACCTTCTGTCGCTAAAAAAAGAGCTGAAAAAAGAGCACAGGATAGTATCAATCTACTTATGCAGGAACAGTCTCTACGCTATTCCGACTCCATGATTCTCGTCCTGCAACAGCAAGTCGAACCGCTTATGAAACAATTTCTCTATGAGAAAAATGACCACTATGAGGACCACGGCACATATGTCCATAAATCACTCAAAACCGCCAAAAACACTTCGAGATGCTACCTACAAGCTTATATTACAGATGATTACCACTTGACTGCCAAAGGTTATTACGTTGGCACTTATCCGCTGCATATCAACGCCATCGCGCTCACTGCTGACTCACTCAACCAATCTTTCTCCGGCACAAACCACACATTTCAAGCGGACCTATACCATGAAATCCTTACGCTCGATGAAGCAAATAGTACCGCCTTGCTCCAATTTATATCTGCTTTCGCCGACACCAAACTGAACATTCGGTTTCTCGGTGCTAAATCTACTTACCGCTTCGCACTCGCGGAACAAGACAAACAGGCGCTCATCCAAACACTGCGCCTCGCTACCTTGATGAAAGATCTACACCAACTCGAATTGCAAGCTAAACAATCCTCACTGCAAATCCAAAAATACCAAAAAAGACGCGAAAAAGCAAAAATTAATGAAAAATAAGGATTTGATTTGCATATTCCAAAATAATTTTGTATCTTTGCAGCGCAAACTTGGCTTTTTATGAAAAATTTATATCAACCGGGTAAACTCGTTGCCGAGAAGTTTCTTCGCCTTAAGGCTTTTTATGTCCAAATAGACAACCCCTTCACGTGGGCGAATGGCTGGCAATCACCACTCTTCTTCGATGACCGAAAAATACTGAGTTATACCTATGCTCGAAACTTGCTGAAATTGGAAATCGGACGGCTCGTCGCCGAACATTTCCCCGATGTGGATGTCATTTCAGGAGTCGCCGTAAACTCCATCGCATCTGGACTGCTCGTCGCAGAGCAACTCAATATGCCATATATCTATATCTTCCCCGCACCTAAAACACACGGACTCGAAAACCAAGTAGAGGGAGACCTTAGACCAAGACAAAAAGTAATCCTCATTATCAACCAAATACACGAAGGTAATGACGCCCTTTCAGCAATTGAAGTATTGCGCAATAACGCTTGTATTCCGGAGGCTATTATAACGATTTTTGACCTCCAACTTCCTATTGCTAAACAGAAACTGAAAGAAACTGGAGTTCCCGTCTTCTCCCTCACTACGTTTACCGACGTCATGCAAGTCGCTAAAGATAATAATTTGTTTACCGAAATAGAAATCGATATTCTCGAAAAGTGGCACAAAAACCCTAATAAATGGATTAAATAACAATACTTTATGGCTGAATCGAAATACGAAAGTAAAATATGTGCTATCCAAGCGCCTATAGCACAAGTTTACGCCGTTCTAAGTAATTTCAAAAACTTTGAACGGGTCAAAGAATTTATGCCGAAAGACAAAATTCAAGAAATTGATATTGAAGAAGATATTGTAAGGATTAAAGTGGACGGACTTGGACAGAAAATTGATATCCGTATCATCGACCGAATCCATAACGACACCATCAAGTTCGGACTGGATAATCTACCCGGAATTACCGCTAATTTCTGGATACAACTCAAAGAAGCCGCACCAGCTGATACACGCATCAAACTGACACTCAAAGCCGATATACCCATGATGTTCAAACTCATGCTGGACAAGAAAATACAAGAAGGACTCGACCAAGCTGTCATGATGCTTACTCAATTTCCATATACACAATGGGCTAATATCTAATCTGTTAATTATGACAAAACACTCTAAAAAATACAATAGACGTATCAAAATTCACCGCGAAGGCAGGACAACCATTGCTATTCTACTCGCTTTGCTGTTTATTCTGTGTGCTTTAGGATTTTGGCTCAATAACCCCTGGATTTTCGTCGCTATCATGGTTATTGTCGCTTGCCTGCTATGCTTCAGCATCTATTTTTTCCGCTTTCCGCATCGCGAAATCAATATTGATGAACCTAATTTTCTCGTTGCACCGGCGGATGGAAAAATAGTTGTTATCGAACCAACTGATGACACCGAAATATTCCACGAAAAAAGACTCCAAGTCTCTATCTTCATGTCTCCTCTCAATGTACACGCCCAATGGTATCCCATTGAGGGAACGGTCATCCGCTCCGAACACCAGAAAGGAAAACATCTGCAAGCTTGGCTACCTAAATCATCTACCGAGAATGAACGCTCACTCGTCGTCATCGAAACACCTTCTAAAACACGAATAGCTCTCCGTCAAATAGCCGGTGCTATGGCGCGACGTATCGTCACATATGCGAAAGCCGGAGACATCGCTAAACGCAATAAAACATTGGGCTTTATTAAACTCGGTTCACGCGTCGACCTTTACCTACCGCTCGATACGGAAATGTATGTCGAAGTGGGAGAATCTGTTACCGGTAACGAAACTATTATCGGAAGACTGCCCTAATAACGTAATTAATAACTTCTAAATAACAACTGCCATGACTAAATTTGAAGAACTTTTTGCAGCTTACCCCTGCCCTTTCACAGAAGAACAAGTGAAACTAAACGTAGCGGAAATTCTCGCAGCACATTGTGCTGAAAATAATAATAAGGAGGTCTGGAAGCAATGCTTGCACCAAATTGATTATACCACCCTCAATGGCGAAGATACCTACGCTAAAGTAACCAAAATGGCGGAAAACTGCAATACATTTGAAGAAAAATTCCCCGATTGCAAAGGCTTTAATGTAGCATCAATCTGTGTTTATCCGGCACTCGTTCCTGCTGTTAAACAAGCACTTAAAGCACCTGGAGTAGGCATCACAAGCGTTGTCGGAGGCTTCCCCGCTGCACAGACTTTTGTCGAGATTAAAGTCGCTGAAACTGCTATGGCGGTCGCTCACGGTGCTACTGAAGTTGATATGACACTCTCACAAGGTAAATTCCTTGAAGGACTCTATCAGGAATGTTTCGACGAAATATCCGAAATCAAAGCCGCAGCCAAAGACGCACACTTCAAAGTGATTCTCGAAGTAGGTAATCTCGCTTCTGTCGAAAATATCTGGAAAGCCTCTATCCTCGCTATGGCGGCCGGTGCACAATTCATTAAAACTTCTACCGGTAAAGTCAAAGTCAACGCTACACCCGAAGCTACCTATATCATGTGCTCCGCCATCAAAGCCTGGAAAGAAAAAACCGGACAAAAAGTTTGCTATAAACCTGCAGGAGGCGTTTCTACTACCGACGAAGCCGTACAACATTATACGCTTGTCAAAGAAATTCTCGGACAAGAATGGCTCAATAACGAATCCTTCCGCTTCGGTGCATCGCGACTCGCTAATAACTTGTTATCCAGCATCGTTGGCGCGGAAACTAAGTTCTTCTAAGAAGATTTATGAATAAAGTATTATCTAAAAAATTTCATTCTGAAAATGTAGTGGAGCTCGTTGTTGAAGCTCCACTCATTGCTCAATCGCGCCGGGCTGGACACTTCGTCATTGTCCGCGTGGATAAACAATCCGAGCGAGTCCCGCTCACTATCGCCGATGCCGATATTGAAAAAGGCACTATCACACTCGTTGCACAACGCGTTGGTGTATCCACGGCAAAATTTGCTGCACTCGAACCCGGAGACTATATCCAAGACGTTGTCGGACCGCTCGGCAAAGCCACCGACATTCAACTATTCGGTACCGTCGTTCTCGCCTGCGGTGGCGTTGGTGCAGCGCCTACTTATCCTATCGCACAAGCCCTCAAAGCCAAAGGAAACCGCGTCATAACGGTTCTTGCTGCACGCAATGAATCTTTGCTCTTGATGAAAGAACAATTGGCTTCTACCTCTGACGAAATGATTATCATGACCGATGATGGCTCAGCCGGACAAAAAGGCGTTGTCACTCTCGGCGTTGAACAAGTCATTCAGCGCGAAAAAGTCGATAAGGTTATCACTATCGGACCTGCTATCATGATGAAGTTCGTTGCCCTCACAACGGCTAAATACAATATCCCCACGGACGCTTCTCTCAATACCATTATGGTGGACGGAACCGGTATGTGCGGTGCTTGTCGTATAACCTTGGACGGCGAAACAAAATTTGTCTGCGTGGACGGACCGGAGTTTGATGCACATAAAGTCAACTGGGACGAAATGATGTCACGTATGCGCTCCTATAAACCCGAAGAAGTGGAAGCTTACGAAAACTATCAACGCCCCGCCTTGACGGCTAAAGAACGTGCGGCTATTCCTCGAGTCAAAATGCCTGAACTCGACCCTGTCATTCGCGCCAAATCATTACACGCAGAAGTTAATATCGGACTCACATTTGATCAAGCACTCACGGAAGCTACACGATGCCTTGATTGCAAAAATCCTACTTGCGTCACCGGATGCCCTGTGAACATCAATATCCCTGCCTTTATTCACCAAGTAACACTTGGTCATATAGATAAGGCATTCGATATCATACACGAGTCCTCTTCACTTCCCGCTGTTTGCGGACGCGTTTGCCCGCAGGAAAGACAATGCGAGGCGCAGTGTATCTACAATAAAATGCACAAAGAGCCTATTGCTATCGGTTATCTGGAGCGCTTCGTCGCAGACCACGCCTCCAATAATGCGTCCGATCTGCGTCCTGACTCCATCGGGTGCTCATCGGGTGCTCATCGGGTGCTCATCGGGTGCTCATCGGGTGCTGAACGAAAGATAGAGCATACATCCATAAAGGATAAAGTAGCCATCGTCGGTTCAGGACCTGCCGGATTGACCGCTGCAGGCGATCTCGCTAAATACGGCTATGACGTCACTGTTTTTGAAGCATTACACGAATTGGGAGGTGTCCTCCGCTACGGAATACCCGAATACCGTCTGCCCAATTCCATCCTCGATAAAGAGATTGAAGGTCTACGCCAATTAGGCGTAAATTTCCTCACCGATACCATCATCGGTAAGACTCTTTCAATAGATAATCTCCATGAACAGGGATTTAAGGCCATTTTCGTTGGTTCTGGGGCAGGATTACCTAAGTTCATGGGTATTCCTGGGGAAAACTTAAACGGAGTCCTCTCATCCAACGAATACCTCACGCGCGTCAATCTCATGGACGCTTCAAACCCCGCTACCGACACTCCGCTTTTATTAGGTAAGCGCGTTGCAGTCATCGGAGGAGGTAATACTGCCATGGATGCTGTCAGAACTGCTAAAAGACTCGGTGCGGAAAGAGCCACACTCGTTTATCGTCGCTCGGAAACAGAAATGCCGGCACGATTGGAAGAAGTTCATCATGCCAAAGATGAAGGTATTGAGTTCCTCACCCTCCATAATCCTATCGAATATAAGGCGGATGAAAACGGACGAGTAGCGCAAGCTGTACTTCAGGTGATGCAATTGGGAGAACCGGACGCATCCGGACGACGTAGCCCCGTACCCGTCGAAGGAAAATTAGTTACATTGGATGTCGATTTGGTTATTGTAGCTATTGGTGTTTCACCCAACCCGCTTATCCCACGTGCTGTAGAAGGATTGGAAATATCCAAAAAAGGCACTATCGTCGTTTCAGACCAATTACAATCTGCCATTCCTACTATTTTTGCAGGAGGAGATATTGTACGAGGAGGAGCTACGGTTATCTTAGCGATGTCTGATGGACGTAAAGCCGCTGCCTCCATCCACCAATTCTTAACAAATAAAGTATAAGATTAATCTTTAAATCCTTAATGATATTATCTTCTACTATTTGTTGAAAACTAATATAAGCCGCTTATTTGGAGCGGCTTATATTGTTCTTATTGGTGTTGATAATTATATGCTAACTTTCAAAACTCTGCTTTATCAACACATATTGATATTTATGAACAAGTTTAATAAAGCAATATTGATAATTTTGTTGAAAACTTCTATAACCACCTTTTTTTCTTGAAGATAAGTAATATGACGCTGATGAAAATAATCATCAGTACCAAGGTAAATCCGAATCCCTCTATCCAGTTCATCTTTGGTACATCAAGAAAGTTCATACCAAACATAGATGCTATCAGTGTTGGTGGCAGGAAAATAAGGTTAATAACCGTGAATATCTTAATGATTTTATTCTGCTCAATATTTACCAAACCTAAAAAGGTATCTTGCAGATAATCTAACCTGTCAAAACCAAATCGGGTATAGTCTAATAACGAATTTATATCCTTGATAATCATAGTCAGGCGTGGCTGTAATTCATCTGGAATAAAATCACATTTAAGCAGATTACTGATTACTCGTTGTTTATCAATAATGTTTTGTCGGATATTGGTTACCTTTTCTTGTAAGTCCTTAATCTGAATCAAGATACCCTCATCCATCTCGTCGTTGGCATTGATTTTATTACTCAGCTCAGTAATCAAATCTGTTGTATTCTCAATCAAGTCCGCATCTTTCTCTACGCGTGTCTCCATAATAGCCACCATAACATGATAGCCGGACGGAAAATTACGGGCATTAACAAACATCTTTTTTACCGTCTCGGTAAAAGTACTCAGTTCAACATCCCTTGTTGTTACCAGAATATTGTTTTTGATAATGAAGTTGACAGGCTCAATATCATAATTCTCTTTCATGAAGTTGGAGTTTGCCACAATCGAGTCATCCGTCTGAATGTAACGAGACGACATCTCGATTTCTTCCATCTCTTCATCTTCCTGAATATCGATTTTAAGGAATCCCTCTAAGGTGTCCTCTGTCTTGTCACTTACGTCCAACAAATCTATCCATATTATATCTTTCTTATCGAGCTGCTTTAAGGTAGCAATGCTCTTGGCGACTTTGATTTTATCGGCGTCTTTGTAAAATATCCTTAATTCTGACATACCTGTAACAATTTAGTTAGTTCTTGAAACTCTTCTACACCCAACTGTTCGGGTCGTTTTGTAAATAGCTCCTCTTGGAGAATAGGATTACCTTTACCCGCTAAAACTTGAAGAGAATTTCTCAACTGTTTACGGCGCTGGTTAAAGGCGGTTTTAACGACTGTTTTGAATAACTTTTCATCACAGTCTAATTGTCGTCGTCGGTTGCGTGTCAGACGGATTACGGCAGATTGTACCTTTGGAGGCGGATTAAATAACTGAGCATCTACTGTAAATAAATACTCTATGTCATACCACGCCTGCAGCAGTACACTCAATATGCCGTAAGCCTTCTTCCCCGGCTTGGAGGCAAGACGCTCTGCAACTTCTTTTTGCAGCATTCCGGAACATACCGGTATGCGGTCTTTATACTCCAATACCTTGAAGAATATTTGACTGCTTATGTTGTAAGGATAATTGCCGATGATATTGAACGAACCCTCAGGGTATAGTTCATCCAAGTTCATCTTCAGAAAATCGGCTTCAATGACTTTTAATTCGGGATACCACTCACCGAGATACTCAACACTTTCATGGTCAAGTTCAACAGCGGTAAGATCTATCTTTGGATTTCTCAGTAGATACTGAGTTAGAACACCCATACCCGGACCTATCTCTAAGACACGTCCGCTTTCTATGGTTTCAGCAATGCGTTGGGCGACACCCAAATCCCTCAAAAAGTGCTGACCCAGGCTCTTCTTGGCGCGTACTTGTTGCATTTTCGTGATAATCGTCCATAAAAATTTGCGTAATTAAATTATTTTTTGTACTTTTGCACGGTTTTTGACTACCGTTCCAAAAGTGGCTGCAAAAATATATAAAATTTTTGATATATGCAAAAAATTGTACAAATAATTACAAAAATAATTGATTTTTTCTATTCTCCGTTCAAAAAATGGGTCCCTTCACTCACTTCTGTCGTCACGGAAGAGATTTTTAGATACGGCTTTTGCGGTACTGCCAATATGGTGTTTGACTGGGTACTATACTTTATTCTCTATAACTTTGTTGTAGGACATGAGCTGATTTATATTCCCCTCCCCTCCCTTGCTCAAAATCTAATCGGTCAATCGCTTTGCCTCACACCGCATATTGCCACCTTGTGCATTGTTTTTCCTATTACGTTGCTCACCGGTTTTTGGCTCAATAAATATGTGACTTTCACGCAATCTGACCTCCATGGAGCTAAACAATTATTTCGCTATATCTTAATTGTGGCACTAAATTTGTTGGTGAACTATGTGGGGCTGAAACTTTGTGTCGAAATTTGGGGCTGGTACCCGACACCATCCAAGATGGTTATTACTCTACTGACGGTCATCATCTCCTTCTTCGGACAAAAGTATTTCTCCTTCCGTAAATCAATTAACGACTAAACAACGTACAACTATGTTTTTACTTGCTGCTATTACTGCCGCCACTTTATTTCTTAATGGCGCAGAAATTCATCAAACAGAGGCTCTTTCCCTTGCGAAAGGCATGAATGAAATCCGTGTTGAAGGCCTTTCGCCCTCTCTCAATCCTTCTTCAATCCAACTTTCCCTTACCGGAGGTGCGGTTATTACTTCGTCCCAATTTATAACGGACTATCTCTCTTCTTCAGTTGCCCGACATGACGACTTGGAACAAACATTAGCTAATAAGAAAGCCCTTTTAACCGAACTTACTAATCAAGCTGCAACCAATCTGACCTCACTTTCGCTCTTGGAGTCCGGCGTGCGTGCATCTATGTCCTATGACAGAGTAACCACCGCTACGGTTGACGCTAACCTCAAGTTCTATCAGTCTAAAGCCGCAGACCTTTATGCCCAAAAAATAACCTTGGATAACGCTATTGCTAAAACAAAAGAGGAAATAAAACAATTGGAGGCGCAGATAAAAGAGTCCTCAACGCAAGGCAAAACACGTTCAGGAGTCTTGCTCCTGACTGTTTCTTCCCCTAAGGCGCAGCGCCAACCTTTGGAAATCCGTTATTTCACACCCGAGGCTGCTTGGTCTATGCACTACGATATCAATGTGAAAGCTATCGGAGAACCTATTGAGTTAGTCAAGAAAGCACACGTCTCGCAGACTACGGGACTTGATTGGTCCACAGTGCGTTTGACGCTTTCTACCGCTACACCTATGCGCAATAACCAAGCACCGGAACTGTCAACTTGGTTCATTAATAAGTACGAAAAACCACTTTATTTTGCCACTCGTGCCGCTAAAGTGGCCAATGCCTCTTTCGCTGCTATGGATAATATGGTGTTTGAGGAAGAAGCTGAAATGGCAACAATGGACGATTTTATTACAACCACAAAAAATGAGGTGGCGCTCGAGTATCATATTGATGTCCCCTATGATGTGCAAGGTAATGGAAAGGAACAGATTATTGCCTTGGGTACCGAGACCTTGGCTAATGTGGATTACGCCTATTATGTAGTGCCTAAAGTCAATACCGATGTCTTCCTTATCGCAGATCTTTCCCTTGCACCGGCTAATTCTACCTCCGGCGAAACAACTGCCTCTCCTCTTGCTCTCCTGCCGGGAGAAGCTTCTATCCATTACAATGGTACCTATTTTGGTGAGACTTATTTGAATACCAATGCCCTTCATCTCACGCTCGGCACAGACCCGTCTATTCGTGTTAAACGAGAAAAGGTTCAAGACCTCACTGCCACCAAGGGTTCGACTACATCGCAGGCATTGACTTACAGGACATCAATCACAAATACCAAGACTACACCCGTTAAACTGATTGTCAAGGACCAATACCCCGTCTCGCAGAACAAGGATATTAAAGTCTCTCTCTTGGATAAAACGACTGCCGGTGCTGCCAATGACTCCGAGCGCGGACTCTTGACTTACACACTTTCATTATCTCCTGCCGAAACCCAATCTCTCCTACTTGACTATACTCTTCGTTATCCCAAAGACTGGACAATACGGTAGAAGTTAAAGATAAGCCAATAAAAAACGCACATAATCAGCATATGTGCGTTTTTTTGTATCTGTAGAGCCACTAGAAAATGGCAGTGCTTGGCTCCGAACTGCCGCAGAAAAGGGTAATGCGTGCCGTTCCCGTTCGTGTGCGTGCATTTCGTGCCTTGGTAAAAATTAACAGAGGTATTGTCATGAATGTCGATGTGGTCACCGGCATAATAATTTCCATGAAAATGGACTTGAAAATTTATAATTTTATCCTCAAATTGCCTATTTCGCACCACTCAAAATGCCGCTTTCGGTGTCTTCGTTTTCTATGCGTTGCCAACCCTCGCGGTGCTTCGTTCCAAAATCGAGGTTGACATTGAAATTGAGCATCAGCACCTGGCGGTAGTTCTGCATAACGGCGGTATTGGAAGTCGGGGCAAGGGCAGACAAGTCCTTTGTGACGGTTCTGGAACCATGCGGCGAGAATGGATTAACCATCATAATACCAAAGCCAAAATGCTCCGAATTATAATTGATGCCTATATCGTGCGTCAATTCGCCGAGGGTCAGCGTTTCGCCCCATAAGTTATGCTGCGCAGTAACCACATCGGCAAAGAAACGCCATCCCTTCAGCAGATAGAAAATGCCGCCACGCACACCGTAATTGACATGCTCATGGTGGTAGTTGTTTCCCTGACTGACCATGTATTTGACAAATGGCGTGACATTGAACATCAGTTTGTTATCAAGCAGTTTTACCTGCACACTCGGCGAGACATTCAATTTGTGATAGCCGCGCTGGTTGTCATACATACGGATTGCATAAGGCGACCCGTCTATGATTTCCTCAATGGTTTCTTCCATAATAGGCTTGTGGTCGTAACTGTAGTTTGCCCAAAGGTTGAGATTGACATGCTTGGACTGCCAAGAGAGTTCCATCTCATTCGACACATACATGACAGATCTCAGGTTGGGGTTGCCTCGCCTCATTTGGTACTTGTCAATCTGTTGCGTAATATCCGACAACTGCGACAAAGAGGGTTGATAGCCGGACACATAGCCTTTGTATTTCCAGAACCAACCTTTTCCAAAATCGTAACTCATGGTCAACTGCGGGCGTGCAATCCAAGTGCTTTGTTTCTGTCCGGCTTGGTTAATGAGGGTGTGCATGGCTCCGATACCTACCACGTACGAAAATTTATCTACACGGTGGCGCATTTCGGCAAACGCGTAGGTCTCGGCGGTGGTCATATTGACGGTCGCTTCGGTACTACCTAAGTACGTGTTCTTCACCCATTGTTGGTTATGCCGTGCACCTACGGTGAGCATGATATTTTCCCATTCCTTTTCATAGATAGCTTCGCCGATGAGTGACCACTTGTCACCCCTCACGGACGAAAGTACGTTCGTTGTATCGTTAGAAGCCGAGCCCCGAAGCGGTGTTTGTAGGAATCGGCGGTCGCTGTGGGTGTTGATATACGTGCCGACCACATCAAAATACAAGTGCTGCTTGTGCGGCAGGTTGTGCTGATAGTAGATGTCCAATGACGGCGACTGACTGCTGCTTTTGTCGTGATCGTGTATCTCAAATGAATCCGTCGGCTGATACAAACGGCTGTCGCGGTCAGATGACCCGTAAGGCGTATATGCCATATTATCACGCAAGCGGATGTTCAGCATATTTTTGTCGCCGTTTGTCCAGTTGTAATTCAGTGACACATTAACAGGATAAGTCTTGTAACGCGTCGGTTCGCCTACTTCGTTGTTCTCTATCTTGCCGGTACTAAAATGGTAGGTCTCATTGTTGGTACGCGTCCAATAAATATCGTACGGCGCATAAGTGGCGACTGCTTGTATAGACGATTTGTTGAAATGCACTTTGCCAGCCAGATAGTAATTACCTATTCCTGGCAATGTCAAACCGTTTGTGCCTGCAAGCATAAGACTGCCTCCGGTGTCGCGGTGTTTGACGATGTAATCAACGACAGCCGCCGCACCGTTGTAGCGCACGCCCGGTTGGTCGTGGTACTCAATGCGGATTATATCTTTCGGGTTGATGGCTTTCACATCCGATGTGCTTGCCTCTACACCGTTGATGCGTAACTGTACACTCTCGTCAGAAAGTGTTTTGACGGAATTGTCAATAGGACTGATTACGATACGCGGAATTTGCAAGTTCTGTAACAGAGAAACTCCATCTGAGGAAGCCTGCATCTGTTCTTTGGACGGCAAGAGGATTTGCCGATCTACTTTCTGAATAATGGCTTGGCTTTCCACAACCACTTCGCCCAGTTCCGTTGCGCCTTCTTGCATGAGGATGTCGCCGATGTGGGTATCGCCGTTCACGGTAAGAGCCATGCGGATTGTTTCATAACCAATATAGGAGAGTTCAAGCACATAGTTGCCTGTGTCTGCGTCAAGCTCGAATTTGCCGTTGTTGTCGGTGGTCGTTCCGGCTATCTGCATAGTGTCCTGTATTAGCAAGACGGTTGCACCGATAATAGAAAAATTGTCGTTAGCGTCCTTGATACGACCGGATATTTTGGCATTGTTCGCCGTTGCGGTAATGGCAGAACAAAACAATACCGCAAAAAATATAGAGTGTTTCATTGTTTGTCTGGATTTTGTTGGGTAAATGGCATAGAGCAACCGTTCTACATACTATGGTATGAAGAAATTTGGTGAAAAACTGTATAGCCGCAGAACGGTTGCTACAAAGCCTTTATGGAATAGAACAGATTATTTGTCCTTGAGCATCAGTACTACCGAGCAATCTTCCTCACGGGTATTGCAGATGATAAACTCCGTATCGGAAGATAGAAATATCGCATCATCGTTACCGTTGGAGTGCGACTCCATAAGGATTTCATAGCCTTTCTCTTTTGATAACTTTTGAATGTCTTTGGAGAGTTGTTGCTTCTTGTCTCCTTTGGCGGTGATGATAATCATTCGGTTGAAGTTAGCGAACTTCTCAAGGTCAGTGCCTTTGGTATCTATGCTGTCAAAAACGACCTGCCCTGCCGTAGCCAAAGACAAACCGGCACTGAACATGGCTTTGTTGATGCAAACATATTCCACGCCTTCCATTTTGGCGTACTTCTCAAATATCTTATTTTGGGCTTGTGCAGCGATGCCGCAAAGGGCGATAACTGCAACTAAAAGAATTCGTTTCATATCAGTATAATTTATTGGTTTATATACGGTTGTATTTTGCCTAATGTCTCATTGATGTCGTTTACTTGCTCGGTTGCAATCATCGTTGAACGCAAGAACGGAGCCGTTGAACGATTGATGATGTCATTGGCATAGAAAATCGCGTCCGCAGCTTCTTCCGGTGTGCTACATGTATCGCGGAATGGGTCTGTTGCTATTGTCCGCTGCTGATGCACGAACATGCCGCCTATTGCGAAAAGAATAGCCACCGTCGCTGCTATTCGATACCACATCTTCGGAGGGGTTTTTAGACGGTAGATGATTCCTTTGCGCTGTTTGTCTTCAGGGATAAGTGGTTGTTTCTCCGTTTGTCCGAGGTTGTTCACAAAAGCGGTTATTTCTTCGGCGATGTCAGTCGGCATTTCTTGGTCGGAGATCTGCGCAAGCATAAGGAAGAGTTGCTTGTCTTCCTGCAACTCTGCCGGCACATCCTCACGACGAAAATACGCAGCCAGCAGCCGTTCTTCATCCGGCGTCGTTTGCCCCTCGTAGAAACGAGAGAGAAGCGATTTGATTTGTTCTATGGTCATGTTGTATGTCATAGTTTTGCAGTCAGTTCTTTTAATGTTTTTCTTGCTCTTGATAGCAAGGTATAAATGTTTTCGCGACTGAAATGGGTCAGTTCTTGTATCTGTTCGATTTCCAGTCCGTCAATGGTGCGTAACCGAATTATGATTTGTTGGTCGCTTGGCAGTTTGTCAATCAGTTGTATTACTGCGTTGAGGTCACTTGCCGCTTCAATCTGATTTTCGGTGTTGTGGTCTAAAAGCGTCTCAAGGGTTTCGTCATCTGCTTGCGTACTTCGGGACTTGAGACGGTCAAGGCAGTTGTTCCGCACCATCGTTAAAACAAACGGAAGTGGTGGTTTGTC
>ODAI013641768.1_pt1 | contig 34380 bp, 27 predicted proteins | sample 1539321 | NCBI WGS metagenome assembly ODAI01 (sample SAMN02144231, study PRJEB22623) | gut metagenome | biome: sheep rumen | host: Ovis aries | place: New Zealand
GGAGGCCACCCCGGACGCCATCGTAGGCGTCCCCGAAAAGGAACTGAAGATCGGCAGCGTCAATCCCGAAATGATCGCCGACGAAGTGATCCTCGATGCGCAGATGACAAAGAATCTCCCTCTTAAGATCGCGGCAGCGACGGGAGTCGACGCACTTGCGCACTGCATAGAGTGCTATACCTCCAACAAGGCCAACACCTTCAGCAACCTGTACGCGATGGAGGGAATGAAGCTGATATTCAAAAACATCGAGGCGGCGTGCCTTGACAGGGATGCACTGGAAGCAAAGAACAAAATGCTGATCGCGGCCTTCTACGGCGGCGCCGCAATTACGGCATCCGGAACGACAGCGGTTCACGCCCTGTCCTATCCTCTGGGAGGAAAATATCACATCGCGCACGGCGTATCCAACGCGATTCTTCTCCTTCCGGTCATGAAGTTCAACAAGGACGCCTGCCTTCCCCAGTTTGCCGAGATCCATGACGCGCTTGAGATGGGCGATGTGACAGCGGATCCGGAGGTCAAGGCGGACCGCGTGATCGAAAGGATGGGTGAGATCATCACAAACCTTCAGATCCCGAAGTCCTTAAGAGAGTTCAATGTTTCCCCGGATGATTTGGAGACTCTGGTCGAGGCGGGAATGCAGGTTACAAGGCTTTTGAACAACAACCGCAAGAAAGTGACGCCCGAGGATGCGCGCAGAATCTATCAGGAGGTTCTGGCGTAGAAAGAGTGCCAAAGCTCTGGCACGGAGGATTCAGATGAGTGAATTAAAAGGAATTATCGTACCGATTATCACCCCCATGAACGAGGATGAGACCGTAAACCACGAGGAGCTCCGCAGGCAGGTCGACCGGATGATTGACGGCGGGGTGCACGGAATCTTCGCATTCGGGACAAACGGCGAGGGATACATTTTAAACGATAAGGAAAAGGAAGAGGTCCTTGCGACCGTGATAGAGCAGGCGGCGGGCAGGGTTCCTGTCTATGCCGGAACCGGCTGTATTTCCACGAGGGACACGATCCGCATGTCGCAGATGGCGCAGAGCCTCGGCGCGGACATCCTCTCCATAATCACTCCTTCCTTTGCGGCGGCGTCCCAGGATGAGCTTTACGAGCATTATAAAAAGGTTGCCGCTGCAGTGGATCTTCCGATTGTCCTTTACAACATCCCGGCAAGGACAGGAAACGCGCTCGCTCCCGCAACGGTAAAAAAGCTGGCGGAGATTGACAACATCGTCGGCGCGAAGGATTCGAGCGGCAACTTCGACAACCTTCTTCAGTACATAGAGCAGACAAGAGGCATGAATTTCTCCATCCTTGCGGGCAACGAATCCCTGATTCTCTGGAACCTTATCGCGGGAGGGACCGGCGCCATCGCAGGGTGCGCGAATGTCTATCCGAAGAACATGGTTGCCATTTACGAGCGCTTTGCGGCAGGCGATATCGAGGGAGCGAGAAAGGCGCAGGACGCCATCCGGAGCTTCCGGAATACCTTTAAGTTCGGCAATCCCAACACAGTCGTAAAGACCGCGGTGGCGCTCCTCGGACACCCTGTCGGCAAGTGCAGAAGTCCGTTCAATTTTATTTCCGAAGAGGGCATCCGCCAGATTCAGAAGGTGCTGGATGAGAATGCAGCACTCGGGATGGAATAAACAAGTACAGCAGAAAAGGAGAACATCATATGAACAGACCGATCCTCGGAATAACGATGGGAGATCCTTCCGGCAACGGACCGGAAATCAGCATCAAGGCGCTGATGGACAGCACAATCTATGACAGATGCAGACCGCTGGTCGTCGGAGATACGAAGTGCCTTGAGGCTGCGAAGGAGGTTGTTCCCGGAGCGAAGGACATCATTATCCACACGATCAGTGATGTGAAGGAAGCTCTGTTTACACCGGGCACGATCGACTGTCTGGACATGGATCTCGTCGATCTGGACAAGCGCCTGTACAAAAAGGATTACAAGGCCGTAAAGGAAAAGCTCGGGGACAAAACCGAAGAGGCATACCTTGAGAGCCACAGGATGTGCGGCGAAGCGGCCTTCCGCTATATCGAGAAGGTAATCCTGATGGCGATGGATCACACGATCGATGCGACCGTAACGAACGCGCTGAACAAGGATTATATCAATCTCGCGGGCCATCATTATTCCGGCCATACAGAGATTTACGCAGACTATACGCATACGCAGAGCTACACGATGATGCTCGCCCATGAGGATCTGAGAGTTGTACACGTATCGACTCATGTTTCACTTCGCGAGGCATGCGACAGGGTAAAAAAGGACCGTGTCCTCGAGGTAATCCGCATCGCGAACGAGGGCTGCAAGGCACTCGGAATCGAGCACCCTAAGATCGGCGTGGCTGGCCTGAACCCGCACTGCGGTGAGAACGGAAGATTCGGAAGAGAAGAGATCGAGGAGATCCAGCCCGCAATTGATGCGGCGCTCGCGGAAGGCATTGACATTCCGGAGAAAAAGCCGACACCGCCGGACACCGTTTTCTCGAAGGCACTCGGCGGCTGGTATGACATCGTGGTTGTCATGTATCACGATCAGGGACACATACCGCTGAAGGTTAAGGGATTTGTTTACAACAAAGAAAAACAGAAATGGGATGCTGTAGCGGGAATTAATGTAACGCTCGGACTTCCGATCATCCGCGCGAGCGTGGACCACGGAACCGGGGAAGGGCATGCCGGTGACGGCAGCGCAAATGAGTTAAGCCTCGTCAATGCAATCGATTACGCGATCCGCATGGCGAATGCTAAGGCGCATAGTGCGTCGTAGTGTATATATTTTCAAGGAGGTTACAAATGAATAAGAAGAAAGTTGTTTCCTTACTGCTGGCAACAATGATGCTCGGCGGCGTCCTTGCAGGCTGCGCTACAACAGCTGCTGCACCGGCGGCTTCGGCAGAGCCCGCAAAGGAAGAGGCTGCTGCACCGGCTGCTGAAGGGGAAGCGGCTGCGCCGGCAGCAGAGGCATCCGGATCCGGCACACCCGGCTATGAGGGTGACGGCGGTGAGTTCAGTATGTATCTGCGTTCCACATTCATCGACTGGATCAATGACCTTGAGTGGTACAAGGTCGCCGAGGAGAGAACCGGCGTACATGTCAATTATCAAAGAGGCGCTGATGAAGAAGATGCGACCTATCCCGAAATCGACCAGATGGTTCTGTCCGGAACTCTGACAGACTGCGCTCTGGCAAAACAGGATCAGGCGAATGTTTACGGCATGCAGGGCGCTTTCTATAACCTGAAGCCCCTCATCGAGCAGTATGCTCCTCACATCCAGGCTTATCTTGCAGATCATCCCGATTACGAGAAGCTGATCACCGCTGAGGACGGCGCGATCTACGGCCTGCTTACCGAGAACGCAAACGCTCTTAAGTCCAGTATCTGGTTCTATCGTGCCGATCATTTTGAAAAGGCCGGTGTAGATCCCGCATCGATCAAGAATGTCGACGACCTGACAGATGCTCTGCGTACACTGAAGGAGTACTACAAGGATGTCCCGAACTACTATCCTCTGAACGGACGTGAGGAACTCTTCCGTTTCATCACACTGTTCAATTGCGGCAACAGTGCGGATGACAGCGGCGTAAAGGGCTTCTATTACAACAACGTAGAGTGGGGCTTTGATCCTACAGCGGCTTATGACATGGTTGAGACCATGAAGCTTTGGTATGACGAAGGACTCATCAATCCCGAGTGGGTTGCAGGCGCATTCTCCGAAGGTGATTGGGAAGGCGCTATGTGGGAAGGCAGAGGCTCTATCAGCTATGACTTCTACACAAGACCCGCAACCTTCAACCTTGCAGGTAAGGATTATGATCCCGATTACAACATGCAGATCCTTGATTTCATAGCTGATAAGGATGGCAACCCGGTTCGTCAGCAGACTCCTACTCTGTACAATGAGAAGAGAGCTACCGTTATCAATATCAATGCATCGGAAGAGACTGCAAAGGATATCATCCAGTGGATCGACTACTTCTACAGTGAAGAAGGCCAGACACTTGCCAACTGGGGCGTCGAAGGCGTCAGCTATGAAGAGACACCCGAAGGCAGAAAGTTCCTCGTCAGCTATAACGACGAGCTTGCAAAGCCCGACGGAACCATGGAATGGACATTCCTGTCCGACCGCTTCACAGTCTGCAAGCCGGTTGAGGCAGAAGCATTCTTCTCCTTCAACGATCCCGCGGTTGCGGAAGCGAGTGTGAGACTCTTCACAGAAGAGAACTTAAGACATGGCGTCAACATCATCTACAACGAGGAAGAAGCTACTGAGCTTGCAACTCTGACAGCATCTCTGGTTGATATGTCCAAGGCCGGCATGGTCAGCTTCATCACGGGCAAGACAGAGCTCAACGAAGAGAACTGGCAGAAGTATGTCGATGATCTGAAGGCAGCAGGCTATGACAGAGTCATCGAACTGCAGACCGAGGCTTATAACAATACATATAAGTAAATCGCATATTTATAATATCGACGGTTAAATGAAAGGGGCCGGGCACAGGATGCATTCCGGTGTCCGGCCCGTTAAGAAAATGCAGGAGTACGGATTATGTCAGCGAAGAAGAACAAAGCTGCTGTGCAGGCAGTTCCGAAAAAACCGCTGGGAGAAAGAATAAAGAAGGACATTAAGAAGAACTACCTTCTGTATATTATGCTCATTCCAGGCCTTCTGGTGCTGGTCCTGTTTAAGTTCGGACCTGTCGGTGCGATGGTGATCGCTTTCCAGAAGTTCAGCGCTTTTAAGGGTATTTCAGGAAGCCCGTGGGTGGGACTGGATCAGTTCAGGAGGATCGTCAAGGATCCTTATATGCTCAAGCTGGTGAAAAATACGGTTATACTGGCTGTCCTGTCTGTGGTAGTGGTGTTCCCTGTTCCCATTATTTTCTCACTGTTCCTGAATGAGGGGAGAAACAGAAGGATCCGATCAACGGTACAGTCCGCAAGCTTCCTGCCGTACTTTATTTCCTCCGCGGTCATGGTCAGTATCCTGTATACACTGGTTTCACCTTCTTATGGTCTTGTCAACAAGATCATTGAGTTCTTCGGGGGAAAATCCATCTTCTTTATGGCGGAGCCCGGATGGTTCAGGCCGCTGTATATTATCCTGCAGATCTGGCAGACCTTCGGCTACTCGACAGTCATTTATATCGCTGCCATGATGGCGATCGATACGGAGCAGTACGAGGCGGCTGATATGGACGGCGCAAACCGCTGGCAGAAGATGTGGTACATTACACTGCCGAGTATTTCATCCTCGGTCATCGTAATGCTCATCATCAGCATCGGCAATATTTTCTCTGTCGACCTTGACAGAATCCTTCTGATGTACAACTCCAGCGTTTATGAGACGGCGGACGTCATTCAGTCTTATGTTTACCGCATCGCATTTGACTCTGCAGGCTTCCCGGATTACAGCTACGGCACGGCAGTCAACATGCTGAAGTCGGTTATCGCGTTTATCCTTGTTATCATCGCCAACAAGCTTGCAGCAAAGTATTCTGAGACACGGCTGTTCTGAGAAGGGATGGTGGAATGATGAAACATAAGAAGAAAATTGATTTGTTTGAAATAATCAATGATACAATATTGATTCTGATTGCTGTCATCTGCGTCTATCCTTTCCTTTACGAGGTGTTCATTGCGATCAGTGACGGCAGGTATCTTGCCGCCGGCCAGGTGACCTTCTTCCCGAAGGGCACAAACCTGGAGGTCTTTAAATATGTCCTGAACAATCCCAAGCTGAATATTACGCTCGGTATGAGGAATTCCTTCCTGTACACACTGTTCGGAACGATTGTGGGTGTAGTTACAACCTATATCACTGCTTATGCGCTCTCGAGACCGCAGGTTAAGAGCAGGTTCCTTATCATGGGACTGTTTACGCTCACATGGGTTTTCGAAGCCGGCCTGATTCCGACCTATATTATCCTCAGCAAGCTCGGCTATGTAGATAATCCGCTGGTCATGATTATTCCCGGTGCGATCAATACGCAGTACCTGATCATCTGCAAAACCTATCTGGAAGGGCTTCCCTATGAACTGGAGGACGCAGCCATGGTCGACGGCGCAAACCAGTTCCAGGTACTCACAAATGTTTACCTGCCGATTTCAAAGTCGATCCTTGCCACGATCGGTACCTTCTACGCGGTCGGTATCTGGAATCAGTACCTGACTCCCCAGATCTATCTGAAAAAGTCGGAATACAAGGTTATCCAGCAGATCCTTCGCACACTGGTGCTCTCGTCATCCACAGATGGCGAGACGATGCAGACCATCAATATCAACGGCTTTGCCCTGAACCAGTACAACATGAAGGCGGCGGCAATTGTTATAGCAATGGCACCGATTATCCTTGTATACCCCTTCGTGCAGAAATACTTTAAATCCGGTATTCTGATCGGATCTGTAAAGGGATAATCAAAAGAACCATGTCAATCTGGATTAATAACAGCCGGTGCTGCGTATGGCTGAGTTTCATGCCTGCCTGGCAGGAAGAGGATTACGAATGAGTATCAATTTAATTGAAAACGGCGCAATGGAAATGAACGGCGCACTGTATCACAATAACGTTCTGGATACAGTAGAGGCGCTGATCCCGAACCCGTACAACAGCTGTCACGCGGCGGATCTGTTAGAGCTTGACAACGGCGATATGCTCTGCTGCTGGTTTGCGGGTTCGGATGAAGGCAACGCCGATATCAGCGTTGTCGTCGCAAGGCTGAAAGCGGGAGAGAGCAAGTGGGGAGAACCCGTAAAGGTCTCCGATGATCCGGAAAGAAGCGAGCAGAATCCTTCGATGTTCCTTACGCCCGACGGAGATATCTGGCTGATCTACACAGCGCAGATTTCGAAGAACGCAAGACCCGACGCGCACTCCCTCCAGTCGACAGCTGTTATCAGAAGAAAGATTTCAAAGGATAACGGCTATACTTGGGGTCCTACCGAGGACATCTTTACAAGAGAAGGATCCTTCTGCAGACAGAAGATCCAGGTCCTTTCCAGCGGAAGATGGGTATTCGGCAACTGGATCTGCTTCAATGATGACACACATTACGGCAGCGATATCAGCGTCGTGCACATTTCCGACGATAAGGGCGCAACCTGGAGAACAGTCGAGTTCCCGAACTGCAGGGGCCGCGTTCACGCGAACCTGATTGAAGTTGCTCCCGGAAAGCTGATCGCACTGTTCAGAAGCCGCAGCGCCGACAACATCTATATCTCCCACTCGGACGACAATGCGGAGACATGGACAGAGCCGGTGAGGACGAGCCTTCCCAACAACAATTCCAGTATCTCCGCAATTAAGCTTGCATCCGGCACGATCGCGATCGCATACAACCCGGTCCGCGGAAATGATGATCCCACGATCACCTGCTGGCCCAGGCTCAGATGCCCCGTTGCGATCGCACTGTCCGATGACAACGGTGAAAGTTGGGATCTTGCCCGCCTGATCGAGCCCGGCGACGGCTTTATCGGCAGTCTCAATGACGTCAACAACAAGAGATATGAATATCCTGTTATCATGCAGGCAAAGGACGGTACCATCCGTGCGGCGTACAGCTACGCGAACAGAAAGTGCGTCAAGTATGTCGTCGTGACAGAGGACTGGGTACGCGGCGCAGTGAAGGCGGAGAAGCCTCAGTATAATCCGACCAAGTAAGCTGCGGGACAGGCGGATCAGAATACTCAGTGCGGGTAATTACGCATGTAACCAAAAACACAATACTTCGGGGACGCTTTCGCTCCGCGATGCCTGCCTGCGTTACGTAAGGCGCCATAATACGGCGCCTAAGTAACGGGCGGCATCGAAGGCCCCGAAGCTATTTGTGTTTTTTTGCGTGTAGCAATGAGCCATGCGTGGACTACAACGATGACGCTGCCGATGAGCTGGCTCATCGGAGCGGAAACGCTGTAGTCCACATACGGCGAATGCCGCGGCAGTGAGCGTCCGCAGGACGCGTAACTGCCGGCATGGCTCAATGTAAAGCATTTGACGGGGCGGGTGTGGTATAGTAGTAAATAGGACGTTACGCGGGCCGGTGCGGCTGTGCCGGTGCCGTAACATGGAGATTTAGAGAAGTCAGGAGGAGAGGAATTATGATTATTGATTCGATCCGGAATGCGGGGAATTATTTTGACACTATTCCGCATATGAAGGAAGCGTTTGAGTGTCTTGAGAAGAATGCGGGGACCGATCCCTGGAGCGGGAGGCTCGAGTTTGACGGCGGCTATATTCTGCTGCAGTCCGGGGAGACAAAGAGCTGTGATGAGGGGCTGTTTGAGGCGCACAGAAAATATCTTGACGTCCAGGTCCTTCTGGATGGCGCAGAGATGCTTGTCTATAACGACATTGCATACCTTGAGGTAAAGGAAGCGTACGACGCGGAGCGCGACAGAGAGATGTCTGCCGGCGAGGGCGCTCTCATTGAGATGAGACCCGGGTTCTTCTGTGTCCTGTATCCGACAGACGGTCATAAGGCCTGCAGGGATAACGGAACTCATACGTCTTACAGGAAGGCTGTTATTAAGCTTCTTATTGATTAATCAGTATTTTGAAGCTGTGTGGGAAGACAGAAAAAGGTAAGGTTCCGGGAAGTGAGGAGAGATGAAGAAATTTGAGGGATTTTTAAAGGGAGTTAATCTCGGGGGCTGGATTTCCCAGTTCGCGAAATATGACAAAGAGCATTTTGAGACGTTCATCACGGAAAAGGATATTGAGTGGATTGCGGCGACAGGATTTGACCATGTCAGAGTTCCCGTTGATTACAACGTGCTTGAGGATGAGGACGGAAATGTCATTCCTGAGGGCTTCGGGTATCTTGAGAATTGCAGAAGCTGGTGCGAGAAATACGGGCTTCACATGCTGATTGATCTGCATGAGTGCTACGGCTATTCCTTTGATCCTTTAAAGAAGGACATGGACCGCAGAAAATTCTTCTATGATGACGCGCTTCAGGCACGGTTCATGAATCTGTGGAGAGAGATCGGGACGCGCTTTGGAAAGTATCCTGATCAGGTTGCCTTTGAGCCTCTCAACGAGGTCGTCCTCATGGAGGTTAAGGAAGCCTGGAACGGGATCCTTGCGAATTACATCAGGATGATGCGCGAGGTCGCGCCGGACAGTTATATCGTGACCGGCGGCGTCTGTTACAACAGCGTCCTGACCGTGCCTTATCTTGACATCCCGCTCGATGACAGGATCGTTTACAATTTCCACTGCTACGAGCCGATGATCTTCACGCATCAGGGCGCGTACTGGCAGGATGGAATGCCGCTCGATTTCAGGATCGGATATCCGAAGACTCTGAAGGAGTACCGGGAAGAGGGAGAAAAGCTTCCGTGCGAGATCGGCGGCGCCGTCTATGAGGAAGGCATCCGGGAGATCGGAGAGGGCTTCTTTGAAGACATCTTCAGGCCGGCAATCGAGAAGGCCGAAAAGGATAATGTCGCCCTTTACTGCGGCGAATACGGCGTCATCGACCTTGCCGACAACCAGGACAAAATCCGTTGGCTGAAAGACATCCAGAACGTATTCAAAAAGTACGGCATCGGAAGAGCCCTCTGGAACTATAAGGAGAAGGACTTCGGCATGCAGGACGAGCGCTTCGCCGAGATCAGAGATGAATTCATTGCGGTGCTGTGAGTCAAAAGCGTGAGCCAGAGGGCAGCCCCTCTGACTCACCTTGCGGTTGTGAATGACATCGCCTTTACAGGCGTCAACTGCCCCTCCTATTCCGGTGCGTACAAAGCCCTGAAGGAAATGATGCCGTTCCCGGTTACCGTCTTCTGCGACGATAACTTCGGCGGTATCGGCATGACCTGCGTCGCCCCGCCCGAGGTCGAGGAAAAAGACCGCTACGTCCACGCGACACTCCAGAGCAAGGCCTATACCGCCAGGATCGGGTTTAACGCGTTCATGAGCGGATTCGGGAGTCTTTTGGAGCAGTATATGCTCGATAAGTCTATACATATCAGGAGCCGAATTGAGAGCCACGGGGTCTGCACCGTGACTCTTCTGATGTAAGAGGCTCTTGTGCGCTCACCGGTTTTTGTATATGCTGAAACCAGCCTCACGAAGAGAGGAAGGTGAGCGTATGGCTGAAAAGGTAACCACAAATACGCTGATGAAGCGCCTCTTCAGGGCTGTGGATTTTGATACTTATCTTCAGGGGAATGACAGCTATCTTCAGCCGCCTGATTTTTGTGCTCTTCTAAAGCAGTACTGCGATCAGAAGAAAATGCTTCCCGCACAGGTGATAGGGCTCTCCCAGATCGAGCGGACCTACGGACACCAGCTGTTCAACGGAACCCGCCGTCCCTCACGCGACAAAGTAATTCTTCTGGCTCTCGGCCTTGGCCTTGATGTAGATGAGGCCCAGCAGCTTCTTCGGGCTGCGGGCAAAAGTCTGCTCTATCCAAGGCTGAAGCGCGACGCCGTGATTCTGTTTGCAGTCCGGAACAGACTCCCTGTCATTTCTGTCCAGGAAACCCTGACAAAATATGGCCTGACGATGCTTGGAGGGCAAAAGAGTGGAAATGAGTGAAAACAGCTTCGGCACTCTGATCCTTCCGGACGAGTCGGAGTATCCCTCCGGGCTGACAGCAGGCTATGAGCTTCTGGAGTGTTTTTCCGAAAAGGAGAATATCCGGACTTTGCTTGCTGCGGACCGAAAGAGCGGGGAGCGGTGTGTCGTCAAGTGTTATTTAAAGGACAGTCCTTTATATGAGAGGAGCGAGCCGGAAGCTCTCCGGACAATAGACGCCCCGCCCATGCCCCGATTCCTAGCAGAATACAGAAACGATCAGATGCGGTGTGTCCTTCGGGAATATGTGGAGGGCGAGACTCTTTCAAGTCTTGCTGAGCATAAGACCTTTACGGAAGAAGAGGTGATCCGTGTGGGAGTTCAGCTGTGCAGGCAGCTTTGGTCGCTCCACAGTATGAACCCGCCGGTGATTCACCGGGACATCAAGCCGCAGAATGTGGTCATAAGGCAGGACGGCACTGCGGTGCTGATTGATTTCGGCATCGCGCGTGTCACGTCGGATAAGGAGACGGACACGGAGGCCCTGGGCACGAAGGGGTTTGCTTCCCCGGAGCAGTATGGCTTTTCACAGACGGACGCCCGTTCGGATATTTATTCTCTCGGCGTTCTTCTGAACTGGCTGCTGCACCGCGAGATGAAGGTGCGGCAAAACGGTAATAGCGCTCTGGGCAGGGTAATAGCAAGGTGCGTATCCTTTGATCCCGCAGGGCGTTATGCGGACGCTTCGCAGCTTGAGCGGGCGCTGCTGGCGGCCGGGCCGGGAGCCTGGAAAAAGAAAAAACTCATACTTGTGCTGGCGGCGTCATTCCTTCTTGCCGCAGGGATTTTCGCTGTTACTCTTTTCGCCGGTGGAAGCCGCAGCTCTTATGAGTTTGCCGAGCCGCTGGTCGAAGAGGCGGTAAGGAAGAATCTGGGGATTGATAATAATGTGCCTGTAACGAAGGAACTCCTTGAAAAGGCAGCCGCTGTTTATATCGTGGCGGGTGAGGCCTTTCCCGACGAAGACGCCTTCTACCCTGCCATCAGCCGCTGGTATGCAGGCGGGCGGACGGAGCGCGGTCCTGTCACGGATTTATCTGATCTTGCTGCCATGCCGAATCTGGAGCAGGTCTGCATTGTCTGCCAGGAGCTCTCGGATATTTCCGGGCTGGCCGGACATCCGAAGCTGAACAAGGTCGAGCTGAAGCACAATTACATCGCCGATATTTCCGTTCTTGCGGGAATGGATCATCTCACGTCGGTGGGGATCAATGACAATCCCGTGCGGGACATTTCCCCTCTTGTAGAGTGTCCGAACCTGCGCTTTCTGGATCTGTGCGATGTGCGCAGCTATGATCCTTCGGTGATCGCACAGCTCGGGAATTTTGATTATCTGGACATATCGAACCCCACCGAAAGCTACCGGCATCTTGGCAGCAAAAGTATCCTTGACCTGCGTCTTGCATGGACGGGCCTGGATGACCTTCATGCCCTGGACGGCGTGACCAGGCTGGAACGGCTTGAAATCGACCATACCGAAGTCACGGATCTTACGCCCCTTGCCCTGCACAAAGGGCTCAGGGTCCTGAAGCTGGGATATACTCCGGCCGCGGATTTCAGTGTCCTGACAGGGCTCCCGCAGCTTGAGGAGCTGTATGTCAGCGAGGATCAGAAGGGCGCGGTTGATGCACTGGGGGAGGTATCCTTCCGGGTCATCTACGAGTGAAGGAAGACTGAAAACAGAACGAAAACAGAATAAAATCAGAATGAAAACAGGCTGAAAACAGACTGGTTCCGGATGGCCGGAAGAAAAGTGCCGATGTGTGCAGGGTGCACACCAATTGGCACCTTTTTTTATCTATACTTTTTGTAAATGTCAGTCATTTCCCCAATAACATGCAGAAAGACGCAGGGGGTGTCCATGTCCTATACCGCGATTGAAGAAATACGAAGAAAGAACAGGGAGCGCTTCGGGTTCGATGTGGGGCCCGGGCAGCCGCCGTTATATACCAATCGAAGAAGACGAAACGATCTTAAGTCCGCCGCGCTCCGTTTCCTCCACGGGCGGTGCGAAGCTCTTCGCTTTAATCCGTCAGTCGAAGCGGAGGAAAAAAGGACCGGCATCTTGCAGGGAACGAGTCTTAAGCCCGGCCAGATCCCCTACAACATGCAGATGGATATTGACAGACTCTGTCTGGAAAAATCGCTCGAGAGCTTTATTGATTCGGGCGTTGCAGAGGATGCCTACGCGGTCTATTACTGCTTTCTGGAGATGTTTTTCGGCCAGTATGAGAAGTCCAAAAAGATGGTGGAGCTCCTCAGCGAATATGAGGCCAACGGCAGTTCCCTTCTTATGAAGCACCGGGATCACTATTCCCACTCGGTCTATGTCTTTGCGCTTGGGCTTGCGGTCTATGAGACCAATGATGCATACAGGGAGAGCTTCAGGGCCTTCTATCATCTGGAAAACAGGAAGGATAATGAAGCTGCAGGCCTGTTTCTGGAATACTGGGGCCTGACCTCTCTTTTCCACGATATCGGCTATCCCTTTGAACTGCCCTTCGAGCAGGTGCTGAGCTATTTTGAGGTGGACCGGAAGGAGAGAGGAAAGGGGAGCCTTTATCTTGCCTATCATGACGTGGAAGCGCTGACGGGTCTCGATGAAGCGGCGCGCGGGCGGTTTGAGGAGCTTTACGGACGCCGCTTTATGACGGTAACAGAGCTCCTCGCCTTTGATATCACTGAAAAACTCGGCAGAGACTACGGCTTTGCCGAAGATTACATGCAGGATATCCTGAGCCGCAAGCCGACCCATCCGGAGGATTTCGGATACTTCATGGATCATGCTTTTTTCAGTGCGGCAAGGCTCTGCCGGGAGCTGACCAGGATACGAAGGCCGGAAGACCTGGACAGGATGCATGTCGATGTGCTCTCTGCGATCATGCTTCACAACAGTCTCTATAAGTTTGCCATCGCGTTTTACAAGGATAAAAAGCCGGAAAAACGTAAGGCCTCCCTTCGCATGGAGCTTCACCCTCTTGCATTTCTCCTGATGCTCTGCGATGAGCTGCAGTGCTGGGACCGCACCGCCTACGGCCGCAATTCCCGCAAAGAGCTGCATCCCGTGGCAGCGGAATTTGATTTTTCAAACCAGGGGATCCGTGCGGAATACATTTATGATATCGCCGGCCAGGACAGGATCGAAGCCTATGAGCGCGAGCGGGCGGAATATGAGGCCGGCAGGAGAGATAAAAAGCCCCGCCTTAAGGCGTACAGCGATATGTCGGGCGAAAAGCCGGATTTTACCTCAGATATCGAGCGGATCGTGGACACATCGGGAATTCCCCTGAAGGTAAGCCTTGAGATAAAAAAGGTCGGCAGAGAAAACAAGCGCACCTATCTTTCCGGGAGCAATTTCCTTCATTTCTATGATTTTGCGGTTGCCCTGCATGCCAGAAATATGCCGGGGAATCCTTCCAGGGAGGAGATGGAAGCAAGGTTTAACGAGTGCTCGCTTGAGTACAGGCTCTCCACACTCGGCCGCACCCGCTATTTTGCCTCCTACCTGAACGCAATCGGCTGCTTTTATACAGACAGGCCGGTGGACTTTGAGATGGTATCCCGTTTCGGAGCGGGCGATGCGGCTGTTTTTGCCCCCATGGAGCATGAGCGCTGGATACGCGAACATCAGGCGATGGGCTGGAGGTACGGCAGGGAATACGAAACACTTCCCGTCCCGGCGGCGGGGAAGGGGGAGGCGAAGGCGGCGCGTGCGGCCCTCCGTGAACAGCTTCGCTGCCACTGGCTGTGTATGGACGGGAATCTGACGCATGACATGATCCGGGCACATTATCTCCGGCTGCCGAAGAATTATCAGGATCTCGACTGGAAGCCCTTCAACAGGCTGCTTGAGCTGCTGAATACAATGGAGGGGTCGCATATCTACCGGCTCTGAGGAAAGAAGCAGGGCGGCGTGCTCCGAATGGAATGAAACAACATGGGAAACTGGATGAAGCAATATCCTCCGTATGAGGGTGACGAGCCATATCTGTATTTTGCCTTTGCAGAGGGGGACCGGGCGCGGGCGTGGAAGATCATGCGAATTCTCCTGGAGAGAGGGTGCCGCGTCTGGTACTGCCAGGGCCCTGCGGGAAGTGCGCAGAACGTGCTGCGCCGCCAGGAAAGAGCGGCGGGGGCGGCGCTTACAATCCTGTATCTGACAGACAACGCCTGCGGGGATAAGGACACGAAGAGCAATGTCCTGGTCAACCAGAAATACAGAAGACAGATTCTTTGCCTGGATCCGGACCATGCGGACCGGCGTCTTTCCATGGGCCTTCATGAGAACATCCCGCATATACCTCTTTACCGGATGAAAAGCAGCGCGGACATTGAAAACGCCGTCATTCATGCGGACGGCTTTTCGCAGGAGGTACTCGGAGACCCGGTAAATACAGGGAGCGACGGAGTCCTTCGAAGGCTCACTGCATTGTTTGCCGTTCTTGCCGCTGTGACTTTTCTGATCGCATTTGCAGGCATCCGGTATCTGCCGCGGCAAAAAGAACTGCCCCGGGATGAGGTGACAATCCGCGATCCTGTGATCCTTGGTGCTGTCAGAGAACAGGCTGGCGGGGGCGTAATCACACAGGAGCTTGTTATGGGGACGACGGTCCTTCGCCTTGACGATCTGCCGCAGAGCTGGGACGACCTTTCTGTTTTCCCTTCTCTTAAGCGGCTTTTGATCCCCCAACAGTGCCTTCTGGGAGAAGAAGCTCTCCCGGAGGGAGATTATGTCATAGAGCTGACGGGAGGCGGCATGGAATGAGCCATTTCTTTAAGCCGTACGAGGGGAAAAGCCCCTATGTCTTTGTCAGCTACGCCCACCGGCAGTCCGATGCGGTTGTAGATACCATCCGCATCCTGCACGATAAAGGCTGGCGCGTCTGGTACGACGAAGGGATTCCCGCGGGGAGCGACTGGCCGGCGAACATCGCCCAGCACATGCAGGAGTGCGAGAGGGTTCTCTTCTTTCTCTCCGGACGTGCCATGGAATCCCCAAACTGCTACAGCGAGATGCGGACGGCGGCGCGCCTCGGGAAGCCCATCCTGGTGGTGCGCCTGGAGGATACGCCGGTGCGGGAAAACTGGAAAGATATTCTGGAGGGCAGCCGGGAGATTCCGCTTCTGGATACGGCATCTTCGAGGGCGGGCGCCATCCTCGAGTCTGGATTTTTCCTGCGGCGTTTCAGAAGGTCCTTGCGGGAGGCAGTTCCTTGGCGGGCCCTGGGACTTGCGGCGTCGCTGGTTCTGTTTCTGCTTTCTGCCGGTATTCTGGCTGCACTGGCTGCCGGCTTCTTTGCGACAGAGGAGCGGGAGAGACCGGCGGTGGATGATCAGGAACCGGAACACGAACCGGAACCGGAGCCGGTGCAGGCCCGGGTTGTGGAGCTGGGGGAAGCGGAGCGCTATTTTGCGGTGAATTTTCCCGACAGGCAGCAGGAGCGCGCCATCCGCCGCGTTCTGGACATTCCGGAGGAGGAGATCTACCGCTGGCAGATCGCTGAAATCAGGGAGCTGTATTTCTGCGGGAATATGACGACAGATGGTCTGGAGAGTGTGGCTTTTGATAAGGACGGCACCTGCCGCGTCAACGGGGCGCCTGTTGTAACGGGACAGGTCTCTGACCTCAGCCTTCTTAAAAATGCCGTGAAGCTGGAAAAGCTGGCCCTTATCTGTCAGCCGCTCGAAGACCTCACTTCGCTGGGCGGGCATCTTCTGCTTGAGGAGCTGAGCCTTGCCGGCAGCAGCGTATCGGACATAAGTGACCTCAAAGACCTGCCGGGTCTTAAGACGCTCCGGCTGGAGTATACAGAGGTGAAAGACCTCACTCCTCTTGAGGAAATTCCGTCATTGAGAAATGTAACCGTCAGCCGTCAGATGCTCCCGCTTCAGTGGAGCGACGACGCAGCCTACAGCGTCCTGCTGATTCAGGAGCCTTAAGTGATATAAAACTGATACTGCAAAGGGGGAGGTAGAAGGTATGAGTAAATATAATCAGATCAAAATCCTGTCCGGGGATGCTGACCGGGGCAGGCTTGAGCCTGTTGTTTCGCAGCTTCGCGCACGGGGAATCCGTATTGACGAGAAGCCGGGAAAGCTTAATAAGGGAGATATTATTCTGGCGGCACTTTCGGAAAACTTCTATGCCGACAGTGCACTTGAGGGCAGGCTGCTGAATCTTATCGGAGAAGGCGCCCGGAGTATCCTGCCGCTGCAGATTGACGAAGCGGCGGTTCCGGATGCGCTTAAAAACGCCCTCTATGCCAGTAATATCATTTCAGCCGCCGGGCGCGAACCCTCGCAGATCGCGGAAAGAATTATTTCCGCCCTGCCCAAAAAGAAAAGCCGGCTGCCGCTGTTTCTGGTCCTTGCAGCGGCAGTGCTGGGTCTTGCTGCGGGCGGAGTGTTCTACCTGCAAAGCAGGAAGGCTCCCACTGAGGAACCGGAAGTCCAGGCCGAGCAGGAGCCGCAACAGGAAGAGCTCGTGATTGATAACCCTGCGGGACTCACTCCGGAAGAGCTCGCCGAGGTCCGGTGCGTCGTGATTGTCGGAGATCATTTTTCCTATTACACCAACGAGACGCGGCTTCGCAGATCGGATGGGGCTCCGGGCTGGCCGGATATGCTTTACGAAACGGCAAGTGACGATCAGCAGGAGGGGTCCGGCGTTTTCGACTGGTACCGGCACGAGGACGGAAGCCGGGTAGAGATGGCTCCTTATGACCTGAGCTTTCTGACCTATATGCCGAATCTCGAAGAGCTTCATATGGCAATGGCTGAGCTCACGGCAGTGCCGGACCTTACGGGTCTTGAGCACCTGAATGTCGTCTGGGCGCTGGACTGCCGGATGGACGATCTTAAATGGCTTTCCGGCTCCGGTATTACGAAGGCTCAGATCCGCTGCGATGTCGACTACAGTCCCCTCGGCAGCAATGAAAAGCTGCAGTGGGCGATACTGGACGTGTACAGTGAAAAGGGATCGGACTTTTCTGATTTTGCTCCTCCTTCTTTGAGGGGGTTCGACCTTTGCTGCTGGAACCCGGACAGCATTGACCTGTCCGGACTTGCGGCCTGCAGTCAGCTCCAGAATATATCGCTCTCCGGCGTCCCTGTCCGCGACCTCTCCTTCCTGGAAGGGAAAGGCCGCCTTACGCAGGTAAGGCTGAATAATATGCGCCGCCTCGGGGATATTTCCGCACTGGGAGGGCTGACCTCGATCGTGACAATCGAAATAGAGAACTGCACGGGGATCGCCGATTTTTCCCCTCTCTCGGGATGCACCAGTGTGAATACCTTCCGCTATCATACAGATGATTATGACGGAAGACTCCGCGATTCTTCCTTCCTTGCCGGAATGAAAGCGTTAAGGTCGGTTACACTTGGAAATGCTGAGATGCCTGACATCAATTTCCTGAAGGAAATAAATCCGGGAAATCGTCCGATGGATTTCAGCTATTACGGGCACATTGAAGATCTTTCGGGACTTTCCGCATGCAGCAGTTATTCGAATCTGTCCCTGGATCCCGATCCCGATTACGGGACGAGACTGGAGGATATCACGCCTTTCCTTGAAGGGGCCGAAATCCGGGTCCTCGCTCTCCGCAGGTTCACGAACCCGGATCTGTCGGTCCTGCCCGACGTAAAGGATGAACTTGAACTGGACCGCTGCAGCATCACGGATCTGTCGACGCTCCCTGCGTCTCTTTCCGCCAGAAAGATCCGCCTTAACAGGCTCTCCGCCCTCTCTTCTCTTGAAGGCCTGCAGAATCTCGCATCGTTTGGCCCGGGAACCGGAGAACTGTTTGTCTCTGCATGCCCGCGTCTTACCGACTGGAGCGCGCTCGAAGGTATGCAGCTGGCTTCTCTTGGCATCACAGACGGCTTTTCTCTCCCGGATTTTTCTTCTCTTAAAACCGGGAATCTTCGTCTGGACAGTGTGGCTGATATAGCGGACATCCATTTCCTGGATGAGATGGATGCTTCCGGCCAGTGCAGCTTTACCCTGGTCGGGCTGGATGAATTAAAGAGTCTGGAGCCCCTTGCCCGGTTCCACGGAAGCAGCCTTGCCGTACAGCCGCAGCTTCTGGAGCAGGCAGAGGACCTGGTGAAGTCCGGGAATTTCCGTTCCTGCAGGGCAGAATATCCGCAGGGCGGCTGGGAGATGGACGACATGGACTTTACCCTGCTCGGCCTTGAGGAACTGGAAACTCTGCCGAAGGCCATGCTCCGAAGGATCAGCCGTGTCTGCATCGCGGGAGACAGGGTGATAGACCCGGAGCGTTACGAAATCTGGGAGGACTGGGAAAATAACACTCCGACCCCCATACTTCACGACCGCAGTACAGATGAAATCATCAGCCTCAGCCCCGGCCCTGTTGAGAACCTGGATATGCTTTCTTCCCTGACAGGCCTTAAGAAACTGGAACTCTATTATCAGCCGCTGGAATCTCTGGACGGCATCCAGAACTTCTCGGAACTGGAGGAGCTGACTGCAGCTTATTGTGACAGGCTCAGTGACGCTTCTGCAGCCTTCACACTGCAGGATCTGCACGGCTTCAATGTCCGGGCAAGTGCTGTCGGCAGCATCCAGGGAATCCAGAATCTGTCGCAGCTCGAACAGATCGATCTGTTCCGGACACAGGTGACAGACCTTGCGCCGCTGGGGGAGGTTGATTTCAGCTCATCGGAAAATCGGGAGGGAGTCATCCTGCAGCTGGAGGCAGGAGACCGCCTTGTCTATGAGAACCTTGACGCACTGTCTGCAATTCCCCGCTTTGAATGGCTGAACATGAACGGAATAGATGCAGGGAGTTTTCTTGAGTACATCAGACAGGCACAGATTCGCGGATTCAGCGCAACGGATTCATTTAATGATGAGACCTTAACATCCTTCATTGAAGATCATCCGGAGATTGAAGAACTCCATATCCCGTGGAATGAGGAAGTACACGATCTGACAGGGCTTACCGGCATTTCGCAGCTGCGTTATGTGAAGGTTTCAGCTAACATGTGGTCTGCGATTCAGAGCCTGGAAGGACAGGACTATGATTTTGAGCTTGAAATCGAAGGGCAGTAGTGTGAAGCCGGATAAAACAGACAGCCGCACTAAGATGCAGATTCCCATCGTCATCGGTGTCACAGGGCACCGGACGATTCGGGAGCAGGATTATTCCGCGATTTACGCGGCGGTAAAAAAGGAGCTTCAAAGGCTCCGGGAACAGTATCCGCACTCGCCTTTTGTCATGCTCAGCTCCCTCGCCGAGGGAGGAGACCTTCTTTGCGCGGATGCGGCAAAGGAACTCGGAATTCCGCTGATCGCAGCTCTCCCGCGGGAGAGGGAAGACTATGTACAGGATTTTGGAGGGGAAGGGAAAGCACGCTTTGACCGGCACCTGGCCGCAGCAAAGCAGGTCTTTGTTGTCCCGGCTTCTGAAGCCGGGCCCGGGAGCAGCTCCTTAAGAAACTATCAGTTCCGGCAGGCGGGGATCTATGTTGCCGCACACTGCCATATCCTGATGGCGCTCTGGGACGGAGAGCCAGGAAGGCACGGGTGCGGCACGGCAGAGACAGTGGATTTTGCTCTAAAAGGCAGCTACAATCCGGCTTCCGGTATGTGCCTGCGCTCGGAAGACAATGCCGCCGTAATTCACATCTTTACTCCGAGAGGCGATCATCCCGGGCAGGCGGCAGGCACGGCCTGCATACTGGGAAACCGGGAGAGCGTCACGCAGATTCTTGAAAGAACGGATGATTTCAACAAGAACGCTGCCCTGATCCGAAGCAGCGGCACATCGCGCCTTCCGGAAGAAGCTAAGAGCGATCCTGTGCTTACGAAGATGGATCTGATCAGCCGCGCGGCGGGGATTCTCAGCCGGAAGGCGGCAGGACTTTACCGGCGCATCCTGGCGCTGCTCGCTGCCGCAAGCGCTCTTCTTACCTTTGCTTTTCTGATGTATGACGAGGCGGGGGCGAACCGGATGATTCTTGTCTGCGGCGCGATGCTGATCGCAGCATGGGCCTGTCAGCGATATGCAAGGAGATCGGACTGCCACCGGCGTTATATCGAATACCGCGCGCTGGCCGAGAGTCTGCGCGTGCAGACCTATCTGCGCTACGCAGGCAGCGGGATTCAGGCGGCCGGCCTTTTTTCCTGGACACAGCAGGAGGAGACCGCATGGATTCTTGACGCTCTCCTGGCTTTGACAGTCGGGGAGACTCCGCAGACAGGACACGATATCCGTGCCTGCTGGGTGGAAGCACAGAGGGAATATCACCGGGAGGCATCCGGGAAAGCCGGCGCGAAGTTAAGCACAAGTGACCGGATCGTCAATATTGCACTTATCCTGAGCGTGGGACTCTATCTGTCCGCTGTAGGATATGAGCTTTTGTGCGGCGGACTTATTTTCCGGCCGGCACTTACAGTTACAGATGTTGAACTGTGGCGCACGGTTTTAAAGATCCTGCTGGGCACTATCTCCGCTGTAACCCTGTTCATCGCAAATTACTACGGGCGCCTTTCCCTTCCGAGAGTACTCTCTGATCACCGGAAGATGGAACGCTTCTATGCATCAATGTCCGCGCAGCTGGAGCGCCGCGGCCAGACAGAAGAGCTTCTTGCGATTCTGGCGCGGGAGGAGCTGACCGAAAACGGAAACTGGAGCTCCTACCAGAGAGATAATACGCCTGACATCAGCCTGTAGAGAGTCGTGAGCCGTGATTCACTGCGTATTTTTCTGGATTATTTACACATTACGAACTATAATTTTATTCGGGCAGCCGGCGGCTGAAAGCCGCAGGAGCCCGAATATTTTTTTTGGAGGAAACAAATGGGTGCGTATTTTGCTTCCCTGAATCCGGTCGCTCTCTGGAACGCGGCGCCCGGAGGATTTGCGCAGGGCCTCATCTGGGGCATCATGGCGCTGGGCGTTTATTTTACATTTCGTATTCTGAATTTTGCAGATATGACGGTGGACGGCTCGTTTGCCCTTGGCGGCGCGACGGCGGTCATGCTGATTCTGAAGGGGTACAATCCGCAGGTGGTGCTGCTGTGTTCCTTCTGTGCCGGACTCCTGGCGGGACTTACGACAGGAATCCTGCACACGGTACTGGGCATCCCGGACATCCTGGCCGGAATCCTGACGCAGATTTCTTTGTATTCCATCAACCTGAATATCATGGGCAAGTCCAATCAGGCGATACCGGTGGGGCAGGTAAAGGTCTTCTTTACCTCCAATATCCGGTATCTTGCGCAGACGATCGCGCTCACGCTCGTTGTGGATGTCGTCATCATTGCGCTGTATTACTGCTTCCTCGGGACGGAGCTCGGCTGCGCCGTTCGCGCGACGGGCATCAATCCCAACATGTCCAGGGCGCAGGGTATTAATACGAACAAGATGAAGGTCATCGGCCTGATGATCGGCAACGGCCTCGTCGCTCTCTCGGGCGGCGTGCTGTCCGAATACCAGGGCTTTGCCGACGTCAAGATGGGGCAGGGCGCCATCGTTATCGGCCTTGCCGCCGTTATCATCGGCGAGGTTCTCTCGCAGGCAATGTTCGGCAAGCGTCTTGATTTCAAGCTCCGCCTTTCCTTTACGGTCATCGGCGCGTGCGTCTATTATTTCGTCTATGTCTTCGTCCTGTGGCTCAAGTTCCCCGCGGACGACATGAAGCTGCTGACGGCCATCGTCGTAGCGGCGTTCCTCGCGGTTCCTTATCTCAGGGAGCAGAGAGTCAGCTCCTTCTCCGGCCTTGTAAAGCGCAACGCAAAACTCGAGGCCGAAAAGCTGCAGCCGCAGACGGATGTCGACGATATCTTTATCGGCGGCGGGAAGTCTGAAAAAAAGGGAGAGGAGGCAAAATAAATGTTAGAAGTAAAGAATATCTGTAAGACCTTTAATCCCGGAACGATCAATGAAAAGAAAGCCCTTGTCGATGTCAGCTTTACGCTCGCGGACGGAGATTTCTGCACGGTTATCGGAGGAAACGGCGCCGGCAAGTCGACGATCATGAACGCGGTTGCGGGCGTCTGGCCGGTCGATACGGGTGCGATCCTGGTTGACGGTGAGGATATATCGGGCCTTTCCGAGCACCAGAGGGCGCCGTATTTCGGCCGCGTTTTCCAGGACCCGATGACGGGAACCGCCGCGGATATGTGGATTGAGGAAAATATGGCTCTTGCCGCAAGGCGCGGCCAGAAGCGAACCTTCCGCTGGGGAATTTCCAAAAAGGAGAGGGAGACCTACAAGAAGCTCCTTGCAAGTCTTGACCTTGGCCTGGAGGACAGAATGTCCACAAAGGTAGGCCTTTTGTCCGGCGGACAGAGGCAGGCGCTGACGCTCCTTATGGCGACGATGAAAAAGCCGAAGGTCCTTCTTCTCGACGAACATACAGCCGCGCTCGATCCCAAGACGGCGGCGAAGGTCCTGGAGGCGACCGACCGGATCGTCAACAGCGGGCACCTGACTACACTGATGATCACGCACAACATGAAGGACGCCATAACACACGGCAACCGTCTGATCATGATGAGTGAAGGACAGATCATCTATGACGTCTCCGGTGAGGAGAAGAAAAAGCTCAAGGTTGCGGACCTTCTTCAGAAATTCGAGGAGGCTGGCAGCGCGAACGAGCTCTCTGACAAGATGGTATTATCATAGAAATGAAGAATCGATCAGTCGAAGTTGATATGCTGCACGGCCCTCTGGCCGGCAAGATTATACTGTTCGCCCTGCCTCTGGCGGCGAGCAGTATTTTGCAGCAGCTTTTTAATGCAGCGGACCTGGCGGTTGTCGGAAGGTTTACCAATGCGAGGGCAATGGCAGCCGTAGGCAGCAATGCCTCCGTCATCAGCCTTCTGATCAATCTCTTCGTCGGACTGTCTGTCGGAGCGAATGTCGTAATCGGGAACCTGGTGGGCTCCGGAAGAAGAAAAGAAGTATCGGACGCAGTCCATACAATCATTACCATTGCCCTGATAGCGGGCGTATGCCTTACGTTTCTGGGGATGTTCGTCGCAAAGCCGATCCTGACACTGATGGGTGCGCCCCGGGAGGTAATGGATCTGGCCATCCTGTATTTGAGAGTCTATTTCCTCGGCATGCCGGCTTTCCTGACCTATAACTATGGCTCGGCAATCTTAAGGAGCAGGGGCGACAGCAGGCGGCCGTTTATCAGCCTGACTGCGGCGGGAATCCTGAATGTCTTTTTAAACCTTCTGTTCGTGGTCGTATTTCATCTTCATGTCGTCGGCGTCGCACTGGCAACGGTCCTTTCGAACTGCCTGAACGCAGGCATGACACTCCGGTTTCTGATGACGGAAGAAGATGAGGACTTCCGGCTGGATCTTAAAAAACTCCGGATCGTTCCCAGACACTTGGCCGATGTCCTGAGGATCGGTCTTCCCGCAGGAATCCAGGGCACCGTCTTTTCCATATCCAACGTGGTCGTACAGACGCAGATCAACAGCTTCGGCGCAGACTGCATTGCAGGTATGACGGCAGCCCAGAACCTGGATTTCATCTCGTTCTGCATGATCAGCGGTTTTTCCCAGGCGGCGGTTACCTTCACCAGCCAGAATTACGGCGCGGGCAACGCAAAGCGCTGCAGAAGAGTCCTTCTTGAATGTATGGGGATCGGGCTTGCGCTTGATATCACGCTCCTGGCCGTCATCGTTCTGGCAAGATACCAGCTGATCGGGATCTTTACGACCGACCCTGCCGTTATTGAGTACGCGATGGTCAGGGTAAAATACGCCGTGGCCGTTCACTTTTTAATCGCAACCTATGAAATCACGGGAGGGGCCCTTCGCGGAATGAACCGCTCGGCGGTGCCTGCCCTGATTTCCGTGCTGGGAACCTGCGCATTCAGGCTTCTGTATGCGTTTTTCTTCTTCCCCGCGCACAGGACACTGCCGGTATTAATGCTGATTTACCCGTTATCGTGGATTCTCACGGGAGCCGCGATGAATATTGCTTATTATAAAGTCAGCAAAAAGGTCTTAGCCGCTTTCCCTGACGCGGAGGCGGCATGAAGACTTCGCTCCGTGGATTTCAGAAAGGAGTTTTCTATGTATGATGTTGTTATTGTAGGTGCCGGAACAGCGGGCCTTTCCGCTGCGATCTATGTCCAGAGAGCCGGGAAAACAGCCCTTGTTCTCGAAGGGAATGCCTACGGTGGACAGATCATCAATACTCTGGACGTCGAAAACTATCCCGGAATCAAGCATATCTCGGGCTTTGATTTTGCCACCGGTCTCTTCGAGCAGGCTCAGGAGCTCGGCGCGAAGGTTGAATTCGAGGCGGTGCTGCAGATTGTTGACAACGGCGCTGAGAAGATTGTGAAAACAAGGGACCATGAGTATCCCTGCAAGGCGGTCATCCTGGCTACGGGCGTCAAGAGGCGTGAGATGGGAATCGAGAACGAAAAGGAGCTTGTCGGCTCCGGCGTTTCCTACTGCGCGACCTGCGACGGCGCATTCTACAGAAAGAAGGATGTCGCAGTCTTCGGAGGCGGCAACACGGCGCTCGAGGACGCGGAATTCCTTACGCGCTTCTGCAATCACGTGTATCTTATTCACAGAAGAGACCAGTTCCGCGCGGATGAGGCAGAGGTCAAAAAGACGCTCGCTAAGGAAAACCTTGAGCCTGTCCTTAACTGCAATGTCACCGGGCTTGTCAGTGAGGGGAAGCTGACGGGCGTTGAGGTCACGAATAAGATCACGGGTGAGAAGAAGGTCCTGCCGGTTTCCGGCCTGTTCGTTGCGATCGGGCAGATTCCGTCCAACGGTGCGTTTGCGGATCTCGTGGAACTGGATGAATCCGGATATATCGTTGCCGGCGAGGACTGCAGGACGAGTGCTCCGGGGATCTTTGCTGCGGGCGACTGCAGGACCAAGAAGGTGCGCCAGCTCGCGACAGCTGCTGCGGACGGCGCCATCGCTGCACTTGCGGCATGTGAGATCGCATAAGAGAGAGTAACCTGCAGCGGCGCACGCGGCCGCTCCGTCACGGGCTGTGCCGCTGCAGGCATAAAACAGCAAAAGCATCTGCACAGTCTGCAGGCAAAGGGGGAAATGATGAAATTCAGACTGACATCTCTTGAAAAGAAGTGGGTTCTTTACGACGTTGCCAATTCGGCCTTTACCATGATGGTTTCGACGATCATTCCGATCTATTTTAACCAGCTGGCAAAGGCTGCGGGAATATCCGAGGTTAATTATCTTGCATACTGGGGCTATGCTATTTCTGTTTCGACGATCATCGTCGCGATTCTGGGGCCTCTTATGGGAGCGGCTTCGGACAAGAAGGGCAGAAAGAAATTCCTTTTCATGCTGACGATCATTGTGGGGTCGTGCCTTTGCTTTATCCTGGGACTGATCCGGCAGTGGATGATCTTCCTGGTCGTATTTTCAATCGCAAAGACCTTCTATTCGGTCAGCCTGGTCATCTATGATTCCACTCTTGCGGATGTCACCTCGGATGACCGCATGGACGACGTCTCTTCGCAGGGGTATGCCTGGGGCTATATCGGCAGCTGCATTCCCTTCATCGCCTGCCTAGTCCTTGTCCTGATGTCGGATAAGATCGGCCTCTCCCAGATGACGGCGCTGACCATTTCCTTCATCATCACGGCGGTCTGGTGGTTTGCGGTCTCCCTCCCGCTTCTTCGCGTCTATGAACAGAAGAATTACGTGGCGGAGGGCAGCGCCGACGCGGGCAATATTTTCGTAGATCTGAAGGACTCCCTGAAGGATATCATAAAGGATAAAAAGGTCGCGCTCTTTTTGCTCGCATTTTTCTTCTACATCGACGGTGTCTACACGATTATCGATATGTCCACGGCGTACGGCTCGGCACTGGGACTCGGCAGCACGGATATGCTGCTCGCCCTGCTGGTCACTCAGTTCGTCGCATTCCCGAGCGCGATCATCATGGGAAGACTCTCGAGGAAAATGGATCCCGCAGTGCTGATCACCATCTGCATTGCGGCGTACTGCGGCATTGCGATCTTTGCGTTCTTTATGACGAGTGCATGGCAGTTCTGGGTACTGGCCTGCACGGTCGGTATGTTCCAGGGAGGCATCCAGGCCCTGTCCAGATCCTATTTTGCCAAGATTATTCCCCCGGAAAAATCCGGCTCCTATTTCGGATTCTATGATATCTGCGGCAAGGGCGCTTCCTTTATCGGAACGACCATGATGGGACTGGTTTCGCAGATCACAGGGAGCGTTAACAACGGCGTGCTGGTCATCGCGGTTTTCTTTATCGTCGGTATTTTCCTTTTCAGGGCGTCGGCATCCATTAAGGCAAAGGCATAACAGACAAAAACATGAGCACACAGAGCAAAACATTAATTTGGGCGCACCGGGGCGCGTCGGCATACGCCCCGGAAAATACACTTTCATCCTTTGCGATGGCCGCCGAGATGAAGGCGGACGGCATTGAACTGGATATCCAGCTGACAAAGGACAATGAAATCGTGGTGGTTCACGACGAGGAGCTCTCGCGTGTCAGCGACGGGAGCGGCTGGGTCAAGGACCATACACTCGCAGAACTCAGGAGCATGAACTTCAGCAAGACACATCCTGAATTTAAGGATGAGAAGATTCCGACGCTGGAGGAGGTCTATGAGCTGGTAAAGCCCACCGGCATGACGGTGAATGTCGAGCTGAAGACCGGAATCTTCTGGTACCGCGGGATCGAGCAGATTGTGCTGGAGCTTACGAAGAAAATGGGGATGGAAGAGAGGGTCATCTATTCCTCCTTTAATCACTACACGCTGCGTCACATGAAGGAGATGGATCCCTCGATTCAGACAGGCCTTCTTTATTCGGATGACTGGATCGGCGTGGCACCGTATGCGGCAGGCGTTGTCCATGTGGACGCGCTTCACCCCGCGCTGTATCACCTCCAGGAGGAGGGATATGTTGAGACCGCAAGGAAGAACGGTCTTGAGACCCATGTGTGGACGGTCGACGAGCCGGAGCACATCCGCATGTGCCTTGATCTCGGAGTCGAAGCAATTATCACAGACAAGCCGGATCTTTGCAGAAAGATCATGGAAGAGGCCGGCAGATAAGATTATGGAAGAGGACATCGGGAATTGACAGAGCGGACACCCCTTACAACCCTGTGCTACCTGCAGAGGGGACACGAATATCTGATGATGCACCGCATTGTCAAAAAGAACGACATCAACAAGGATAAGTGGATCGGCGTCGGCGGGCATTTCGAGGGGCAGGAGAGTCCCGATGAGTGCCTGATGAGAGAGGTAAAAGAGGAGACCGGCCTCACACTGCGCTCCTACAGGATGCGCGGAATCGTCACCTTTCTTTCCGGCCGCGGGGATTTTGAGTACATGTTCCTGTACACGGCGGATGCCTGGGATGGCGAGATCAATGCTCAGGACAGGTGCAGTGAAGGGATCCTTGAGTGGGTCGACATCGACCGCGTCATGCAGCTGAATATCTGGGAGGGCGACAAGGTGTTTTTCCGCCTCATCGATATGGATGCGCCGTTCTTTTCCCTGAAGCTGGAGTATGACGAAAAGGACAATCTTGTGCGGGCTGTGCTGGACGGACGCGAAATGAATGTGCAGGCAGCGATACACGATGGACAATGCGTGGTAGAATAGGAAGGAAAAAATCCTTACTACAGGAGACAGAAAGCAGTTATGAAGAAAATCATCTACAGTATACTGGCTGCAGCGCTGATGCTGCTGGTCATGGCTTTTATGCCGGCCGTAAAGGCCGAGGCTGCAGAGGACACCTGCAGGCTCAGTATCGAGGCGACCTCCGAGAGAAACCTGTTTTTTGACCGGTACGAAATGGATATCCGCCTCGACGGAGAGCAGCTGGGTACGGTCCTGAACGGCCAGACCTTTGTGGGATTTGTGGAAGTTACAAAGGGCATGCACGAGCTGCAGATCTATAAGACCGGATCCAACAACACCAATGCCTTCTATACGATCAATGTCACAGAGGATATGACCGTGAAATGTACAATCGCGCACTCACGCAGCATTCGTGTGCGCAACATCCGGACGGAGGCAGGTGTAACCGGATGGGCAAGGCCGAAGAACTCCACCGTCATAGGACAGGAAAAGCCGGAAGATACCGCGGCTGCAGAGGATACCTCCGAAGAATCAAAGGCTGAAGAGACAGCCTCCGAAGCGGCTGCGACAGCAGAAGAGAAGACACCTTCGGGCAGCGCGGATACCGCCGCTTCATCCTCCGGTGATGCGAAGAAGGAAGAAGCTTCAGCCGCCTCACAGGGCTCAGGTTCCTCGCAGGAAGAGAGCGCTGCGGCAGAGGAGGAAGCCAGCGAAGAGACCTCCGGCAGCGATGCGGACGCCACAGAAGCCGGCGCGGACGATAAGGCGCAGGCGGACAATGCGGGTGCATCTTCGTCGAATACATCCAATACATCCACCGCATCCTCCACACATCTTAATGCGGCTGACAGCAACAGTCCCGCCTCGATCAGCGGCAGACGCGGCAGCGCGCTGGAAGCTTCCGGCGACGACGGGACGATGGGTTCCTCTTCGGATGTGATTACGGCATCCAACACAAGAGAATTCTCAACACTGGTAACCTCCGACCTGATCATCGCAAAGAATGTCCGTGAGTTCGCGGAAAAATATGAGGGCAGGACGGTTTCCTTCGACGGAATCGTCGTCTACAAAGAGCAGTCCCGCTCATCATCCTCGGCGGCAAGCTATACGATCCTCACAGGTAAGAGCAGGGAAACCGTAAAGGGCCCCGCATTCATAATCAAAGATGCATCTGATAAGGACCTGAAGCTGGCAAAGGGCGATGAGGACAAGAGCATGGTCTCCGGGACTCTCCTTTCCGTAAAAGCGCAGATCACCGGCGTATCCGACGACGGAATTTCTCTTATCATCAAGCCGGTTGAGCTGGATCTTAAGAGCGGATATGAGAACAAGTCCGCTTCCGGCACAGAGAGCGCAGAGAGCGACGGCGAAGCTGTAGAAGCAGCGGATGGGAGTGAAACACAGAGCGAGGCGGAGGCAGAACCTGAGCCTGAAGTCATCGAAAACATGGAAATGCCCGTCATGCCCGGCACAAGCCTGGACGACATTGTCAGCAGGGCTGCCCTGTACGGACTCAAGCAGGCCTATGAGGATGAGGATTTCAGGAACGGAACGAAGCTCAGGCCTCTTTCTGACACGGACGGCGGCCTGATGATGGATATCATCTATTCCGATGAGACAAATGAAATCCTGCATGCGGATATCACGACCAACAAGAGCGTCACTACAGAGCAGCAGAAAGACTTTATTACGGACATGGCAGGAATCCTCTGCCCCGCTGCGGATTCCGAAAAAGTCAGCGAATGGGTAAATGACAGCATTGAATCGGAAGCGGAAACAGTGATCAATGGAATTGACTATACGCTTTCTATAGATGCGGGTAATAATCTGACCTTTGATGCAGGTGAAGAAAGCTGGCAGAGATGGGCCAGATGGTTCCACACACAGTCCAGACAGTAACAGGCGGAGAATAACAGACATGGAAAAGGCCGGCGGCAGGAAACTGCAGCCGGCCCTTGTAATTAATGAAAACGGCTTCGGGATGAAAACCGTATAGGGTTTTACAGCTCCTGAACCGCGGCGCCTTCCCGGTCCACATGGAAGGCCAGCACGTCGAGGAGTCTGCTCCCGACGCCGGGCCGGTAGGTGTAGAGGCCTCTCCGGTGCCAGTTGTCCTCAATGAGATAGGAGCGGGTGCCGTCCTCCGAGAAGATATATCCCACGACAAGGACCCAGTGCCACTGCATAAGAGATGCAGCAACCATGATGGCGACAGGATTGCCCGCATCCAGTTCATCCTGGATCGCCTCTTCTTTAATTGATATAACCTCAATCGGAAGCTTTGCAGCGCGGAAAAACCGCGCTGCCTTGTTTTTGAGACGCAGTACCGGGCCGTTCGGAATGAAGTGATGAACGTCCGTAAAGATCTGCCGGATGACACCGGCATTTGTGCCGTCCGCGTCCTGCCTGCCGAGATATTCGCGAAGGTACCAGAGGGCATAGTTGGTGACAGTTGTCGCGGCGCAGTGGTTTTTAGCCAGGTCATTGAAATCAAATGTGGCGGCCCAGTCTGTATCTTCGGGACTGACAAGGCGCCGGTGCGAGGGAAAGCTGCGCACCGTCTCTTCTGCACCGGATCCGCTGTTCCAGATTTTGAATCCATAATCGGATGCCATGGGAATACCTCTCGAAAACAGGGTTATTCTTCCCATCTATTCTATCACAGCGCCGGAATTAACAGTATCCCGCGCTTGACATGTAGGATGATAACTGGTATAGTTCTAGCGTAATAATTCTGTAATAAATTCTTAAAAGGATTACAGAATTTTCGGATAAAAATGTTACGGAGTGCTACATGAGGCTTCAAGGAACAAAAGCAGTGAACGGTATTGCTGCGGCGCTGGTTATCGCCGCGCTCACGCTTCAGGCGGCTGTGCCTGTACATGCGGAGAAGATACCGGAGAATGATCAGTATTATCAGGAATATTTAAAAGAACAGTCGGCCGCGGCGCGCAGAATGGTGCTGCCGAGTGCCGGCATTAACTATGCCCTTTCTGCTGACAAGATGTCCCTGCGGGATGTGGAGGAGCAGCTTGTACGTGAGGGCAAGGCTGTCGTTAAGCCCGCTGCCGCGCAGACGCAGAAGAAGGGATTGTTTAATAATTCCTTTGGGAAGGCACAGCAGGACACGGCGCAGAACACAGTCGATATCGAGACTGCGGTAAATGATACTCCCGAAGAGAGCAGAATCCAGACAACACTGCTGACTCCCGTCCAGATGCGCGAAAAGACGCTGGTCGATGAGATCCGGCAGCAGGGCGTAAATGATATCAGCTCTGTGACCGCCGCGATGAGCAGTGCCGTCCAGGTTGTCGTCGATACCAGAGCGATTGAAGAGGAGACGGCCGCAGCGCAGGCCGGCGGGTCTGTCACGCAGATCAGCACATCCGATGCAAACACGGTAAATGTTACTACAGACTTCTCGGCTTCGGCTTATGAGAGCACCGCGCCTGCTCCCGTGTCAGAGGAAGATGCGGACGCTCTGCAGGATTTCCCGACCTGGGAGAAGATTGAGACTCCCGCGCCGGGCATGCAGGAAGGCGCTGCAGCAGCTGCAGCAGATATCACGGAAGAAGGCACTGCGGCTGCATCGGAAGAAATAACCGGCACTGTCCTTACAGAAGAAGACTATGTGGCGCAGCCGGCAGGGGACGGCGCAGCTGCAGAGGGAGACGCTGCGGCGGATTCGGATGACGTCGCTGCAGACGCTGGTGACAGCGCTGCGGACTCCGGAGACAGCGCGGCTGCCGAAGGAGAAACGGTCATCACTGAAAGCGACTATGTCAGAGAAGATGCATGGCTTCCTTCTTCAAAGGATGCAAAGCAGAACAAATCGGAACTGGTACAGTTCAATCTCCTGAATGGCGGACAGGACAGCGAGGCCACGGAAGGAGAAGCGCCTGAAACAGACGGTGAGACACCCGCGGAAGGCACAGAGGAAACCGAAGGCGAAGCTTCAGAGGGCGGCGAGGCTGCAGAGGATGGCACGGCGGCTGAAAATGATCCCGCGAATGCACCTCTTATGGCGGCATATGTTGACGACTTCCTTTATATCCGGAGCGAGCCCAGTCCCGACGCTGAGGTCGTCGGAAAGCTCTATTCCAAAGCAATCGGCAGGATCCTTGAGGATACGGATGAGAACGGATGGATGAAGATCCAGTCCGGCGAAGTTACGGGCTATGTGCTGGCAAGGTACACCGCGACTGCGGACCTTGCGGAGCAGATCTTCGAGGAAGTCCGTCAGCGCCATGCGTCGATTCACGCGACGTCTCTTCGCGTCCATGTCGTTCCCGAGCTTGAATCCGACGTCATTACGCTGATCTGGCAGGGAATGGAGTACGATGTTCTTGAAGAACTCGACGGTTGGTATAAGGTAAATACCGTCGACGGTATCGGTTATATTTCCGCAGACTATACCGACTATGAAGAAATTATTCCCGAGGCTATTTCCAGGCAGCAGGAAGAGGCGGAGCTTGCAAGGCAACGCGCCGAAGAAGAGGCAAGACGCGCAGCGGCAGCCGCTGCTGCATCCAGGTCAGGTTCCGGCGGACAGGCGGCCTACGTGACGGCGGAAGGCTCGGCAAAGGGACAGGAGGTTGCAAATTATGCGCTTCAGTTCCTCGGCAATCCCTATGTATGGGGCGGCACCAGCCTTACCAACGGAGCGGATTGTTCCGGATTCACCATGTCGGTATATGCGCACTTCGGAGTCAGCCTCCCGCACTATGATGCCTCCCAGAGGCAGTGCGGAACTGCTGTCGCAAGTCTTGCCGATGCAGTACCCGGAGACCTGATCTGTTATAACGGACACATCGGAATCTACATCGGCGGAGGACGCCTGGTTCACGCGTCCAGTCCGAAGACCGGCATCATTATCGGCAATGCGGATTACAGACCGATTGTCGCGATCAGGAGAATTTTCAACTGAGTTAAAGATTCTATTTCATAAACTTATGCGATGATTAAGTCGCCAAAAGTGATTTACCGGATTGTTCCGCACTTCGTGCTCCCACAATCCGCCCCTTCATTCGCAATCCATGGGGCCCCTTCCCCACTCCTTGCTCATGCAGGGGACGCCCCAAGTACGATTTTCTCCACCCGTGCGAGCACGGGGTCGGAAATCGTACTTTTGGCGTATGAATCATGCTATAATAATTGCAGCGGAAACGCTGCAATTTTTTTTATTTTGCGGCCGTCCGTGAGATTATCAGCGATGCCCGCAGAGGACACCGCGGAAAGGATGATATATGAAATTTTACATCTTGGGGAAGAACATGGACGTATCACCTGCGCTGGATACAGCGATCAGGGAAAAGCTCGGAAGACTGGATAAGTTTTTCGTCAGTGACACAGAGGTGCATGTCACCTTAAGTGTTGAAAAGGACCGCCATAAAATCGAGGTGACGATACCCGTAAAGGGCGGAATTATCCGCTCGGAGCAGGTCAGCAACGATATGTATGTTTCCCTCGATCTGGTCGAGGAGATCATAGAGCGCCAGCTCAAGAAGTACAAGAATAAGATCATTGACAAGCATCAGTCCGGCGAATCCTTCAAGAGGGATTATATCGAAAAGGACTATATGGATGACGAGGATATCAGGATCGTCCGCCAGAAGCAGTTTGACATGAAGCCGATGTATCCGGAAGATGCCTGCGTACAGATGGAGCTTCTCGGCCACAGCTTCTATGTATTCATGAACGCCGAGACAGAGCAGATCAATGTTGTTTACAAGCGCAAGGGCAATACCTACGGCCTGATCGAGCCGGATATCTGAGCAATAAGAGGCTTTGTTTTTCGCTGCAGTTTCGTGGGATGCTGTCTTGCTATACAGGATAGTGCATGTTATAATACCTGAAGTGTGTGAAAAAATTAACAATCCAGCCGGAAACGGTGTTTCACACAGTTGCAGAAAGTGAATCAGTTAACAGTATGTGGAGGTAATCATGTCAAAGAAGATTGTTTTAGCCGGTGCCTGCCGCACTGCAATCGGAAAGATGGGCGGTGCGCTGAGCACGACTCCTGCTGCAGAGCTTGGTGCTATTGTTATCAAAGAAGCACTTAACCGTACCGGTATTGATCCCGCTCAGGTGGATGAAGTCCTGATGGGCTGCGTCATTCAGGCGGGACAGGGACAGAATGTCGCAAGACAGGCTTCCATCAA
>ODAI012721624.1_pt1 | contig 34364 bp, 23 predicted proteins | sample 1539321 | NCBI WGS metagenome assembly ODAI01 (sample SAMN02144231, study PRJEB22623) | gut metagenome | biome: sheep rumen | host: Ovis aries | place: New Zealand
GAATAGATTTCGAAACGAAATCAAAATTCATGATAATTGGCTACGCCTAACTAAAGTTTTGTGTTAAAATTCATGATTATTCGTGGTCAATTAATGGTAATTCGTGTCAAAATAATCTTGTGTGAAATGGTAATTTAGTCGCCCTTGGCGACGGGTTTGGTTAAATGTTTACTGTGTTTGTGTTTTCAACACAGAGAGCACGGAGAGCACGGAGGAGACCTCTCAGAGTAAACTCTGTGCACTCTGTTTCCTCTGCGTTTTTACAATGCAAATATAATCATTTTTTCGCTGAATATCAAAATCTTTCAAGCACAAAATTTAAGTTGTGCAGTGTTGTGCAGTTGATGTTCTAAAAATCCTTGGCGGTATGTCTGATTCACCATATCTTTGCAATGTGATTCAGAAGCATAGACCACAAGCCCCCTAACCCCCAAGGGGGGCAGCCGTCCGGAACATATCCGCCTCACGAAGCCGACACGAAGGGTTCACGAAGGGTTGCCGAAGAGTCAGGGGTAGAAAAGTGTGCCCAAACACAAATAACACAGAGAGCACGGAGGAGGCCCCCCAACCCCCAAAGGGGGCGGCCATTCGGGCTAAGTCAGTTCTAATTACTAATTGCTAATTAAAGGGTATTTCTCCCATATTAATCCGGATGGCTGCCCCCTTTGGGGGATAGGGGGCTCTCTGTTTCCTCAGTGTCCTCTGTGTTGAAACAAAATCATTTACCCCATTTGTTCCGAAAAGACACCTTGTTACTTCCCTGGGGGCAGTGATACAGCTGCGCTTAGTCCAGAATTTTTTCATTTCTAACAGTAAAAATCTCGGTGTTCTCTGCGTTGATTACCTCCAATCAACAATCTTGTTGCGTAGCATGGTCTGTACGATTCCACGTGTGGCAAGGTAGGTCAGGAAGGCAATCCATAATCCATGATTGCCAAGGAGGGGAATAATGAGGGTGTAGAGGATGAAGAATACTCCGACTCCGAATGACATGGAGATAAGCATCTGACGGGTGGCTGTCGCACCGATGTAGATGCCGTCCCAGATGAAGGCTGCAATTCCGCACACGGGGATGAGCAACGTCCACAGGTAGTAGTCGTGGGCTACACGGATTACCTCGGCATCGTTGGTGAGGAGGGTGAAGAACGGATAGGCAAAGAGGGCATACAAAGTGGTGAACAGCACTACCATGAGCGTTCCCAACAGGAACAGATGCTTTACCACGTCGTCGTATATGATACGGTTGCGGTTGCCTATTGCCTTGCCTGCTATCGCTTCGCCTGCCGCTGCAAAGCCGTCCATGATGTAGGAGTAGAGTGTGAACAGTTGCATGAGCAGGGTGTTCACGGCAAGTTCGATGTTTCCCTGTCTTGCTCCTGCCGAGATAAATACGAAGTGTACGGCTACGAGGCAACAGGTGCGGAAGAAGATGTCACGGTTGACGTTGAAGAAACGTAGCAAATCAGCCTTGTTCCATATATCTACGGCTGATGGTGACAGACAGCGCATGAAGTTGCATGGCATATACTTGCGCAGTCGTCCGAGATAGACCTTGTACAGGGCTACCAAGGCGGTGGCAAGTCCGATGTACTGAGCTATTACCGTACCGAGTGCCACGCCTTCGACCTTCATTCCTACCACGAGTACGAGGATGAGGCTCGCGATGATGTTGCAAATGTTCTGAACGATAGCCATCACCATAGGTATGCGTGAATTCTGCATACCGATGAACCAGCCGTTGAGGGCAAAGAGGGTGAGCGATGCTGGTGCTCCGTAGATACAGATATTGAAATATGTACGGGATAGTGATGCAACATCGTCGGATGGTGAGATGATGTCAAGGGCAACTTCTCGTACCGGGTACTGGATGAGTATGAGTGTGAGTGATATCAGAAGTGCGATACCTACAGAACGTATGAGCAGTCGCATGACCTCGCTAAGGTCTCTACGACCGAGTGCCTGTGAGGTCATTCCGCTTGTTCCCATGCGCAGGAATGCAAATATCCAGTAGATGATGTTGAAGAGCATTCCACCCACAGCTATAGCACCTATGTAGGTCTCCGAACCGAGATGACCAGTTATGGCAACATCAATCAAGCCAAGCAACGGTACGGTGATGTTTGACACGATGCTTGGCAAGGCGATGCGGAGGATTTGGCGGGTACGAAAGTGACCTTCCCCATTCCCCTTCCTTTCAGGACGGGGAGTTGGTATGTCTGTTCGCGGATTATTCATTCACAGAGTATTACTTCGTGATTACCTTTCTGGACGATTGACTATCTTTTCCCTCTCCTTGAAAGGGGGAGGGTCAGGGAGGGGGTCAGCTCGTATAGCTTGTACATTACCCAATAGATGAAGCATGCGTAGAAGAAGCCGACGATGGAGTCGATGAAATAGTGTGCCTTGATATATACCGTTGCACAACAAAGGAGGAGGTAGAGTGGCAACATGATAAAGAATAATGGCTTGTTGCCTGAGCGGTATGCGAGTATCATGGTTACCGTGCTCATGCCTACGTGACTACTTGGAAATGCTGCTGTAGGACATTCGCCTGCCTCCTGAGCGGAGAGTACAAGACTACTGAATATGCCACGTACGTCAAGAGGTATGCACTCTAAGTGTGTGCGGAAGTAATTGCCAACTTCAGGGAATACTCCGAGTGTTGCTGCTTCCTCGCCTACAGCCTTGAAGTAGTACTGAGGCCCTGCCACTGGCAAGAACTGGTATATCACGTAGAAGGTGAAGAATGAGCCGAGGAAGATGAATCCAGCCTTGTCTGCACGGTCGTATCTGCATACGTAATAGAATAGCATTGTGGCTGCCATCATGTAGTAGTAGGCATAATATCCGAGGTTGAAAGCCTCGCACCAGAAGGTAGAATCGACAGCCTTGCTGAACTCCAGTGCAGGCTGGAATCCGAAGATGCTATGGTCGATGCCTGCAAAGATATGGTCGAGGTATGGCAACTGGCTACAGAAGTCGTAGTTCTCTGGATACCAGATTATGAGCAGTACCATCATTGGTACGATACGCGCCACACGCAATATACGGTATGGGAAACGCTTGTAGATGGCGTATATGATGCCAATGCCTACGAGGACTCCTGCGCGTGTGAGGAGCATACCTGTTGGGTCGTTGAGTCCGTTCCAGTAGAACAGTATGAGGATTGTTGTGTAGATGACGTAGAGGATTGTAATCCACTCAAGGCTTAACAGTCCCGGTTCGTATTGCTTTTTTAAGAGTTCCTTTATCATTATTGTAGATGTCAAGTCTATGATGTCAAATCTCTAACTTATAACTTTTAATTTTTAACTCTTGCATTGTGAAGCATGAACAATGCAAGTTACAGCCATCCGTTCTCCTTGTACCAAGCGACAGCTTCCTTTACTCCGCGTTCAAGGTTCCACTCTGGTGTGAAGCCGAGGTCTTGTTGTAGAGGAGTGATGTCACATTGCCAGTTGCGCTGGCTGAGTATGTTGTACTTGTCGTTGTTGAGCGCACTCATCTTGCCTGTGATGCGTATCATCATGTCAGACACGGCACATACGGTACGGAGGAACCATAGCGGGAACTTGATGTGAAGCACGCACTTAGTGCCCATCTCCTTCTGAAGGAGGTCGCTGAATGCACGGCTGTTATATACATATCCGTCACTCACGCTGTATATCTTACCGTTTACGTCCTTGCCGATGGCAGACAGTATGGCATTCACGAGGTCGCGCACATACACGAATGTTATCTCCTGTGGCTTGAAACCCACGGCAGAATCGAAGTGCTGCTGTATGCTCTGTGCCATGAGGAAGTAATCCTTCTCACGAGGGCCATACACTCCTGTTGGACGGAAGATGGTATAGTTTATTCCGCTCTCCTTTAGGAAGTTCTCGCTCTTTACCTTACTCTCTCCGTAAGCTGTGTTAGGAATGGGAGTGTCTGTGGCGAGCATTGGCTCATATACAGATTCCTTGATGGTGTATGTGTCAACGAAGGTCTTGTCAGCCTTTATGCCGTCAGGAATATGGATGGCGTGCTTTGCCACCATGTCCTCACGACGAGGACCAAGTACGCTAAGACTGCTCACATAAAGGAACTGCTGAGGAACCATGTCGAGGCTCTTGAGCGTGTTCACGAGATTGCGTGTGCAGTCATAGTTATGCTTGTAGAAGTCTTCCTTGTGGAGACACTTTGTTGCACCACCAGCATGGATGATGATGTCAAACTTACCCACTTCAGCCTTGAATGTTCCGAACTGTGAAGCGAGTGTGTCAGTATTGGAAAGGTCGAGAGTTAAGAAGTTCAGACGCTCGTCCTGAAGGTATTTCTTGCTTGAATGAGTACGCATTCCTGCCCACACATTCATGTTTCTGTTCAGTGCTTCTTCGCAGAGGAAACTGCCGATAAAACCACTTGCACCTGTTATCAGTATATTCATTATTAGTCACATTTTGGTGCAAAGGTAGTATAAAATACCCATTTTTCAACGTTTTAACATAAAGATAACATTTTGTGTCAGAAAAAACTCGTAAATTTAGACTCAAAATTAAAGATTGTAATAATTATGGCAAAAAAGAAAGGACTGACTAAGTCACATATCAACAAGAAGGAGCTTCAGGGAATGGTAACGGCTTACCTTACCAAGAACCCAGGGGAAACATATACGTTGAAGAAGTTCTTCAGCGCACTCGGACTGACAAGTCACCCTCTGCGAATGCTGTGTGTCGATGTACTCAACGACTTGCTCGATCAGGGCTTCATTGCCCGTAATGATGAGGGGGAATTTATATATAACGGCAAGGCTCATTCGGCAGAAGGTGTGTTCAACCGTACTGCTGGTGGACGTAACTTCGTGGATACTGACGACGGTCAGGGAATATCCGTCTATGATGAGGACACACTTCATGCACTTCCTGGTGACCGTGTGAGGGTCAATCTTCTTGCCAAGAAGCGTGGAAGCAGTAAGTTGCACGGAACGGTAACAGAAATAGTCAAGCGTAGTGACAAGATATGGGTCGGAACGCTCGATGTGCAGCCAAACAAGGCTTATCTCCTCACACCTAATGCAAGTATGCTTCGTGATATCACGATTCCTCTTGACGAACTCAAGGGTGGCAAGAATGGCGAGAAGGTAGCAGTACGTGTCAAGGACTGGCCAATGGATGCACGCAATCCTATTGGCGAGATTGTCGAGGTGCTCGGTAAGAGTGGTGACAATAATACTGAGATGCACGCAATCCTTGCAGAATACGGACTTCCATATTCTTACCCTGCTGAGGTGGAGAAGGCAGCTGATGCCATCGACCCAGGAATAACTCCAGAGGAGATTGCCAAGCGTGAAGACTTCCGTGACACGCTCACATTCACTATCGACCCACGTGATGCCAAGGACTTTGACGATGCCATTTCCATCAAGAAGATTAAGGATGGCGTGTGGGAAGTAGGTGTACATATTGCAGACGTAAGTCACTATGTGCTTGAGGGTAGCATCATCGATCAGGAAGCACAGAAGCGTGCAACATCCATCTATCTTGTTGACCGCACCATTCCTATGCTCCCAGAGCGTCTTTGTAACTTCATCTGTTCTCTCCGACCTGATGAGGAGAAACTCACATACTCAGCCATCTTCGACCTTAATGAGGAAGCCGAGGTGCTCAACTACCGCATCAAGCATACAGTCATCAAGAGTAACCGTCGTTTCACATACGAGGAGGTACAGGCTTTGCTTGAGAATCATAATGAGGCAACTGAGTGTGCCGACATAGCCGCAGGCAAGATAAAGCCAACAGAGCCAATACCAGCTCAGGAGGTAACTAAGGATACAGTACAGCCAGATGCAGAGACATACGCAGACGAACTTATCACACTCAATCGTCTTGCAAAGAAGTTGAGGGATGCACGTTTCAAGAAGGGTGCTATCAACTTTGACCGTGAGGAGGTTCGTTTCGAGATTGACGAGAAGGGTAAACCACTCAGCGTATATTTCAAGCGTGCCAAGGATGCCAACAAACTCGTTGAGGAGTTCATGCTCCTTGCCAACCGTATTGTAGCCGAGAGTGTTGGTAAGGTGAAGAAAGGTGGTGTAGCCAAGGTGCTTCCATACCGTATTCACGATGTGCCAGACCCAACAAAGCTTGACAATCTTGCTAAGCTTGCGTCACGTATGGGATTCAATCTTCGTACCGAAGGCTCAAAGACAGAGGTGGCTTCAAGCCTCAACAACTTCATTGCAGGAACAAAGGGTGGCAAGGCTGAGAACCTTGTAGAGAACCTTAGCCTTCGTGCTATGTCAAAGGCAAGATATTCGACAGAAAACATAGGTCACTACGGACTTGCGTTCGACTACTACACACACTTCACATCACCTATCCGTCGTTATCCAGATACGATGGTTCATCGTCTTCTTACCCGTTATGAGGCAGGAGGCAAGAGTGCAAGTCAGAAGAAGTATGAGGCTCTCTGTGAGCACAGCAGTAGCATGGAACAGCTTGCAGCAGCAGCTGAACGTGCAAGTATCAAGTACAAGCAGGTTGAGTTCATGGCTGACAAGATAGGTCAGGAGTTTGATGCCAAGATAAGCGGTGTTACCGAGTTCGGAATCTATGCAGAGATAGACGAGAACAAGTGCGAGGGATTGATACAGGTTCGTTTCCTTGGTGATGAGGCTTTCGACTACGATGACCGCAACTATCGTCTCGTAGGTCGTAAGACACATCACACATTCACGCTTGGTGACCCTATCCGCATCAAGGTTGCATCTGCCAATCTGTACAGAAAACAACTTGACTATGAGTTTGTGAAGAAACTTACGGATGATGACTCCGAGAGTGTACCTTTCTTTAAGAATTTCGTTTACTCTGATACTAAAAAAGCGAAAGGAAAAGGAAAAAAAGGTAAATCACGCAAAAGAAGCAAATAAAGTCGTATATTTGTGGTTTGTTAGAGTCTTTGGCTTTGGCAAACCGCATTTTTTGCGTTTATAATATGCAGGTAAAGTACTGACTAAGTACTGACTCTGATGCTTATTGATGGAATATTCCATCAGGCTTATCGGTTTTCCACACGTTCGTGTTGGAATATGATGAGCAAATTAAAAGAAATAATAACAAAAAAATAATAACTACAAAACCCAATGAAAACTTACAAGATTGTAAACAACATTCTCGGTTGGGTCATCTTTGCTGTGGCAGCATTCACATACTGCTCAACAATTGAACCAACCGCAAGTTTCTGGGATTGTCCTGAGTTTATCTCTACTGCTGCAAAGTTAGAGGTAGGACACCCACCAGGCGCACCATTTTTCATGCTCCTTGGCAATTTCTTCAGCCAGTTTGCAAGCGATCCTACACAGATTGCGAAGATGGTGAACACTATGTCAGCACTCCTCTCTGCAGGATGTATCTTGTTCCTCTTCTGGAGTGTTACTCATCTTGCCAAGAAGCTTATCTGCGAAGACGATGAGGAAGTGTCAACTGGCAAGCTCATTGCTATCATGGCATCAGGTGTTGCAGGTGCTCTCATCTACACATGGAGCGACACATTCTGGTTCTCAGCCGTTGAGGGTGAAGTATATGCGTTCTCAAGCTTCTTCACAGCACTTGTGTTCTGGCTCATCCTCAAGTGGGAGGATAATGCAACAGACCCACGCTCTGACCGCTGGATTGTGTTCATCGCATACCTCGTAGGTCTCAGTATCGGTGTCCACCTCCTGAACCTCCTCTGTATTCCTGCCATCGTGCTTGTTTACTACTACAAGATGTGCAAGAATCCTACTGGTAAAGGCTCACTTGCCGTACTCGCACTCTCTGGCGTACTCGTGGCAGCCGTACTCTACGGAGTCGTTCCGGGTATCGTGAAGATAGGCGGATGGTTTGAACTTCTCTTTGTGAATGTTCTCAGCATGCCATTCAACACAGGTCTCTATATCTACCTTATCCTCCTTGTTGCCGTTCTCGTATGGTCACTCTTCGTGACTGCACAGGCAAAGAGCAGGACTAAGATGAATGTGGCTCTCCTTGCAAGTACTGGTATGCTCGGTATTCCTTTCTATGGTCACGGAGTTGCTTGTGTTGTTATCGGTATCGTTGTACTTGCTGCACTTGCATACGTTGTGTTCAAGGTCAAGGAGGTCACTCCACGAATCCTCAACACAAGTATCCTCTGTATGGCTCTCATGACAATCGGCTACTCTTCATACGCTGTTATTGTCATCCGTTCTACAGCCAACCCTCCTATGGATCAGAACTCACCAGAGGATGTGTTCACTCTCGGCGAGTACCTCGGTCGTGAGCAGTATGGTGACCGTCCACTCTTCTGGGGACAGACATACGCATCTTCACCTAATGTCATCTTGAATGAGGCAGGCGACCTTGTGTATGAGACAAAGAAGGGCGCACCTGTATATCAGCGTGTGGAGAAGGCTTCAGAGGACGAGCCGGACAGATACGAGAAGGTACGCGACAAGATTGACCTCGTATATCCATTCAACCAGTGTATGCTCTTCCCACGTATCTACAGCGATGACCACAAGGCTAACTATGAGATGTGGCTTGGCGGTGTTGAAGGCAAGACTGTTGAATACGATATTCCACAGGTAGGAAAGCGTCAGGTCAAGATTCCTACTCAGATGGACAACCTCCGTTTCTTCTTCTCTTACCAGCTTAACTTCATGTACTGGCGTTACTTCATGTGGAACTTCGCTGGTCGTCAGAATGACAAGCAGGGACTTGGAGAACTTGAACATGGTAACTGGATTACTGGTTTCTCATTCATCGATAACGCTATGTTGGGTGACCAGAGTCTTCTTCCTACAGAACTCAAGGAGAACAAGGGACACAACGTGTTCTACTGTCTTCCACTCATACTTGGTCTCATCGGATTCTTCTGGCAGGCATTCGGTCGTGGACAGAAGGGCATCCAGCAGTTCTGGGTGGTATTCTTCCTCTTCTTCATGACAGGACTTGCTATCGTGGTTTACCTCAACCAGACACCAAGTCAGCCACGTGAACGTGACTATGCATACGCTGGTTCGTTCTACGCATTCGCTATCTGGTGTGGTCTCGGTATCACAGCTCTCTACACATGGCTCGACCAGTGGCTTGGTGGTAAACTTGAGAAACGTATGGCTGCCATCGTGGCAAGCGTTATTGCCTTCATTCCTGCCATAGCAGTTCCACTCCAGATGGTAAGCCAGACATGGGATGATCATGACCGTTCAGACCGTTTGGTATGTCGTGATTTCGGACTCAACTACCTTGAGACAGTACCTCACGATGGTGTCATCTTCACTAATGGTGATAACGATACATTCCCTCTCTGGTACAACGAGGATACTGAGGGCAACCGTACGGATGTTCGTGTATGTAACCTGTCATATCTCCAGACAGACTGGTACATTGACCAGATGAAGCGTCCAGCCTTTGAGGGTGATGGACAGTCAAGCCCACTCCCTATCTCATGGAAGCGTCTCCAGTATGTGTCAGGTAAGAACGAGATGATTGACGTCAACCCATCTGTCAACATCGGTAGCGGTTCTATCCCAATGGAAGAGTTCGTAAAGCAGATTTATGCCAACGACTCAGTCACCGCACGTAAGATTTGGGGTGACGAGCCATTCGAGATTAACAATGCTATCAAGAAGTTCGTGCTCAAGGAGGATATTCCTGCTGAGTATGCAGACATCGTAAAGAGTCTTCCTTCTTGTCTCCCAAGCGACACACTCTATCTCCACGTAGATAAGGCTGCAGTTCGCAAGTCAGGCATGATGATTCCTAACGACTCAATCCCTGAGATAATGGAAATCAGCCTTGCTGGTCAGGGACGTATCACAAAGAGCTTTATGATGCTCCTTGAGATGATTGCACAGAGCAACTTCTCACGTCCTCTCTATATGTCAACAACTGTCGGTGCAAGCAATTACGGTAACCTCTACCGCCACTTCGTACTCGAAGGTATTGCTTGGCGCATCACTCCGTTCACGTTTGCGGACAATGACCCATACATGAACACAGCCGTTGATACAGAGAAGGTATATGACAACATGATGAACAAGTTCCATTATGGTAACCTGAAGCAGCCAGGCCTCTACATCGACGAGACAACAGAGCGTATGTGTTTCACTCACCGTCGTTGGTTCTCAGCACTCTGTTCTAACCTCGTTGCCAACGGTCAGTATGACAAGGCACTCAAGGCACTCGACAAGTGTGAGAAGGAGATTCCTGCTTACAACATTCCTCACAATGCCAACAGTGGTTCACTTGACCTTGCTGCATCATACATCGGTTGCGGTAAGTACGAGAAGGGTGTTGTCATCATGGATGCCGTAGAGAAGAGAAGCTGGGAATACATCAACTGGTATCTCTCACTCCCTGGCAACCGATTCAAGGCTAACGTTTCTGACTGTATGCATGAGTTCCGTGTACTCTTCAGCATCGTCAAGACTCTTGAGGCTATCGGCGAAAAGGGTGGCGACAAGTATGTCAACAAGGCAAAGGCACTTGACGGCAAGATTAGCGAAATGTATAATGCTTTCGCTTCAAAGTGTGAAGCAACAGGTGCAATGCCTCAGTAATAATATATAATGGTTGAAAGGAGTCAAAGGGAAATGTCTATAGGCATTTATCTCTTTAGCTCCTTTTAACTTTCTGTTTAATTCCAACTGAAAAACGTATGATAATCGAACAACCAAGTAAATGGCTGCGTTGGCTTTATCCGAGTGCTATATGGAGGATGAATCCAAACGAGAAGGCTGTGTACCTTACATTTGACGATGGTCCGATACCTGAGTCCACTCCTTGGTTGATAGAGACGCTTGATAAGTACAACGTCAAGGCTACATTCTTCATGGTTGGCGACAATGTCAGGAAATATCCTGAGTTGTTGGAACTGATAAAGTCACATGGTCATAGGTTGGGTAATCACACCTTTAACCATATCGGCGGACTCAAGGTGTGGAGTTGGCAGTATCTGTGGAATGCCAACAAGGCTGACCACCTGATTCATTCCAACCTGTTCCGTCCTCCTCATGGATGGATGAAACCGCTACAGTATGCACGTCTTCGCCGTCACTACACCATCATCATGTGGGACCTTGTCACTCGTGACTATTCCAAGCTACTCACAGCCGATGATGTGTTTGAGAACGTGAAGCGTTATGCCCGTAATGGTTCAATAATCACCTTCCACGACTCCCTAAAGAGCATCGACAAGCTCAAGACGGCACTCCCTAAGTCCATCGAATGGTTGCGTGACAACGGCTACGAATTCAAGATATTTGACGAGGACCAGCAACGTAGCAGACATCTGAAGTGAGGAGTGGTCCCACCCTGCCCCTCCAGAGGGATGGTGAAAGTGCTGTCAAATCCCGATAGTATCCGGGGTGCTACCCCTGATACTATCGGGGATACTAACCACAATACTATCAGGGTTACTACCCTTGATACTATCGGAGTTACCATGCCCGATACCATTGGGGTGAATATCTTATAAAAACAATTCTCGCACGACAATTCAGTATTGTCGTGCGAGAATGTTTTTATAGTTATGTCATTATGCCTTTACTCTCCTGTATATTGTCCGATAAAGAAGATTGCATTCGTTGATGTCTCGTGAATGATGTAGAAGAATGGACGGTTGGCGTGGAAGACGGCATTCTTGTATTCGGGTTGAACACCTGAGTATGCAATATATGTCACAGTTGCAGCTGCAGCTTCTGCACCTGTTTCGTCAAGTTTGATTTTTGCATCCTGCTTCATCTTTCCGATAAAGGTCGGTGTAGTACAGAAGTTTGGGAACTCAGCCTTGCTTTGGCTAAAGGCATTTGGCATACCTAATGCAGACATTATGTCATTGAGTTCAATGCTTGATGACGTCTCTAAGCGTGGCAGCTTTATATCAACTTTGGAATTTACCATTACGCTTGGCAGATCTTTTGTTATAACTAATTGTCTGTCATAATCGTAATAACTCTGCCACTTGTCATAAGTAAGTGAACTCAATACGTCCTGGATTGTCTTTCCTTCATTAGGCAGGAAGAAATCAATAGCGTATGCTTCATTACCAAATGTAAGGCTTAATATCTTACAGTCGTCTGTTTCACCATACATTCTCTTTTTGTTCTGGTGCATCATAGCCACGGTCTTGTTGCCATTGTAGCTGTAGAATGTTTCGTCTTTGGTTTCATTCTTGTCAAACTTGTAGCCCTCTGCCCATACTCCCTTGAAGTATATTGCGTTCAACAGATAGCTGACAGCATCTGGATTAAATGTATTATTGTCGAGTAACTTGTCAATCATGTTGTTCGTATTGTCACTTGCCCATTTGTTGATGACATCCATTGTCTTTCCGTCGTGGAAGTCACGTGTCTCTGGTGTGGCATTGTAGAAGTCCTTTGCCTTGGCTACGAAGTCAGAATTCAACTTGTAACCATTGTTCATGAAGATATTGTTGGCAATAGAAACCTTTGTCAACTTGTCAAGAACAGGTGCTTCTGTGAGCATCTTCTTGCAGAAAGCGTTGATGCCGTCTGCACCCTTGTCACCAAAGCCGAGTACCTTGTTGATTTGTTCCTGCGTCTCACCAGTTGCTCCATTGTTGAGCATACCCAATGCGTATGTAACACTGATAGGGGAAATGATTTCACTCTTGTCTGATGATACCTTGCGGAAGAGTTTAAAGGCAAAGTCACCGCTACCTTTTACAAGGTCGTTTTCCTCCAAAGTCAAGTTGATTACTTTACGTTCATTGTCTTCGTTTGTCAATGGAAGGTTAGAACTGTTAGTTGTCTCATCGTTTTTGCTGTCACATCCTGCAACAGCAACGGCCATCGTAAGGACGATCGCTCCGTTTAAAAGGTAATTACGCATAATTATTGTTTTTATGGTTGCTTAGTTTATAGTCGCAAAGGTAAACAAAACATTTGATACGTTATCAATTTTTCAAGAACTTTTTTTAATTTTGCGAAAAAATAAGTATAGGTACATGGTTATTTCTGAAATCACACGGGAGATAAAGACCGAGGCACAGCGTCTCGGCTTTTCGGCTTGTGGCATAGCCAAGGCAGAACCTGTGGAGGCAAAGGTGGCAGACAACTACCGCAAGTGGATTGACGAGGGTAAGAATGCAGACATGGCTTATCTCCAGAATAACCTTGAAAAGAGACTTAACCCTCTGTTGCTCATGCCAGAAGCAAGGAGTATCATATCCCTTGCCCTCAACTACTACCCTGAACGCAAGCTCGGTGATGACCAGTATCAGTTTGCGTACTATGCCTATGGACAAGACTACCATGATGTAATTAAGTCAAAGCTCTTCCAACTGTCTTCAAGCATACAGGAGATGGCAGGAACACCAGTCATCACCAAACCATGTGTGGATACTGTACCTATGCTCGACCGCTATTGGGCATGGAAGGCTGGACTCGGATGGATTGGCAAGAATACCAACCTCATCATCCCTCATTCTGGTTCGTTCTTCTTCCTTGCCGAACTCATAGTTGACATCGAGCTTGAATATGACGCGCCTATGCCGTCACATTGCGGTACGTGTACAAGGTGCATTGATGCCTGTCCGACTCATGCGCTCGAGACGCCTTACACCATCAATGCCAATCGCTGTCTCAGCTACCTTACTATTGAGCATCGTGGCGACATTGACCAGCACATAACTCATGACTCAGAACTCACAACCCTTCCTTACGTCTATGGTTGTGACCGTTGTCAGCTTGCCTGCCCTCATAATCGCTTTGCACAGCCTACACACATCAAGGAGTTCACGCCTACCGAGGCATTCCTCAGCATGCGTCCTTCCGACTGGAAGAGTCTCACCGTGGAACAGTACCGCACCCTCTTCAAGGGTTCAGCCGTCAAGCGTGCCAAGTACGAAGGACTCATCCGCAACATCTCTTTGGTAAAGGATAATGATTGAAATAAACGAGAGTGTATCTTCAGCAGCTTAATGCTTTAGATACACTCTCTATGTTTATTTTATGAAAAAAAGTTATGTTCTATTTGCGCTCACGAATTCTGGCTTTATTTCTGATTCGGGCATATTGACTATCGTCGAATAATACAGTGTAGTCAGCAGTGAAGTTCTCTATGGCTACTACGGTAATAACGCCATCCTCTTCGAATGCTGTCTGCTGCTCATGTCCATGATAGTATTGCTCTGATGATGGAACATAATCAGGATCGTACTGGATGAAAAGCAGTTTTTTGTCCTTGAAGAAATAGCTTGAGTAGATATTACCGTACCATGGTTGTTCTGGATCTGGTACTTCTGTATGTACAGGATCGCCAAATGTCTTCTTTGCTGTTGTCACCAGTTTGTCGTAATCATCCTTAGTAAGTGTAGGATCCTGATAGTATGCACATCCGCCCTTTCCTGCATAGCTACATTTGTCGATAATCATAGCTTTGAATGACTTACCGCTTATGTAAGGCATGAAGCTTGGGAACAGATTGTCATTTTGTGTGGCATTTTGAACCGTGTGTGATTTGATGCTTAATGGTGCCACTATTTCTGCCTTCAGTGTATATTCTTCGTCGTAGTTGAAGTTTGAACCTCCACAATTACATGGTGACTTGGCAATCTTGAATGTGTACATGTCGCCAGATACTGTGACTGTAACTTCGGCTTCTTCGCTCCATATTCCGGTGTATCCTGTTTCGTTACCTTCAATCATGTAATTGAAAGGTACATTTGTGTATTTGGAAACAGACTTGTCGTAGTTGTTGATAGTAAGAGTCAACATCTCCATATTGAAGTTTTCTGGATCCTTATCCGCCTTGTATATGCACAATGTGAGAATGCTGTCATTAATGCTGACTCCGTCTGTAAGACCTGCGGATATTTCGTCAAGATAGAATGTGACATCGTCGCCCGTACTGTTGAGAACTGAAATTGTACCGCTACCCTTGGTGTCTGTTGTTGATTCAAATTCAAAGTTGACAACAAGATCGTCATTTGCGATTTCGATGCTCTTGCTGAGAGTCTTTCCTTCGGCATTCCTTGCGTATATTTTTGCTTTGCCCTTATAGTTGAATGGTGCTACGATGTTGTATTTTCCGAAGATGTCGGAAATGACCTTTTCTGTGTACTGGTTATCGTACTCTATATATACGCTTACAATCTTGTTGTTAGAGCTCTTGTTTGTAGCCTTACCGCTGATTGTGCGCATTGCAGGGAGAGTAATCGTCAGTTCCTTGACTGTACCTGCTTCAAGTGGATCTACGGTCTCTTTCACCTGAGGTGAATAATTGCCGTAGGCTTCAGGATGTACTGTAACTGTCATTTGTGTTGATGAAGGTACATAGCAAGTAGCTGTTCCGTCAGTCTTTGTGCATAGTGTCCTTTGTCCGTCAACATCCACGGTCACGTAAGGCAGAACCTTTCCCTTGGTGTCTTTTACTGTCACCTTAAGTTCTGCTCGTGAGTAAGGATAATCAAGGTTCCACCATGAGAAATGCTTGACTTTTCCTATATACACATCGCCTTGGAGAGTTGCCTCACCTTCTTCTTCCCAGAGTCCTGTTGTCTCGTTGAAGCTCCATAATGGAATGATAGCTGGCGTGTTGCCTGCAAGAGTTGTAGGGATTGAGAATGTCACGGTTGCTTCGTCACCGTCGGCAAGCTGCAGCTTTTCTCCATTTTTGCCTGTAAGTTCTACTTTGACCATACCGTATGACACGAGCTGTGCCTCACTTCCGTCTAACCGTACAGCAGCAAGGTCGCCTCCAGGCATTGATGCTGAGAAGTCCTTAGAGTCAGGATCAAGATAGACCATGTTTGCATTTACTTGTCCTGTGTATGTCTCTCCTGTGGATGCGTTCTTGTATCCGGCAGGCAACTCTACTTTCATGGCTGTGCCTGAACCTGCCTGGTCATACACATTCATGGTAGCTGTTGTACCTGAACTGAATGTCTGGCTTGTTGTACTGCCGCTTTGCTCGCTTATCATTACTATGTCAAGAAATTCACCGTCGGCATCAGTAGTTGTACGTACGATGTCGATGTATCCAGTCTTGGTAATCTTCAGTACGGCACGGCCTTTTACCATATTCACCTTGTCGAAACTGAAGACACCGTTTGCATCGGTTGTGGTTGTCTGAGTTCCGTTTGTGACAGTGGCATCTTTCAGAACGCCTCCGTTGCTGCTGTGAACCACTCCTGTCAAGCTTGCTCTGGTAAATGTTCCGTCATCTACTTTGCCGTTGACGACTTCTGCTCCTCCGCCGTCACTGTCTTTGTCGCTACAAGCGATAAAACTGAGGGAAGAAAAAAACGCTAATACTCCCAATAGAAATCCTGATTTTTTCATAACTGTAAAGTTTTTAATGTTAGTGTTAATATATTCTTTCGAATAGTTTATGTGTACCCCTAGTTGTGTTAAAGTTACTTCTCTTTTCAGAGAAAGTATAATATTATGTTGTGGAAAATGCGTTATCCTGATTGTTGTTTGTAAAATGGTTAGTTTGATTTTTATCCGAATAATCTCGCTGGGCAAAAATACGTGTTTAATGTGTGATAAGTATTGACAAAAGAAAAAAATGTTCAAAAACAAGAAAAAAAGTGTAGATATGAAAGAATATTGCGAATATGAAACACAATTTGGCATTATTTGATGCTCGAATGTATAAACTACAGTCCGATCAGGAGGAAGAAAACACATAAAAACATTACTGCGGAATAATGACCTCAATACTGCGCAGTATTGAGGTCATTATTCCGCAGTAATGTTTTTATACTTGTTCTTACATTGTTTTATACTGCAGGTCCTGGTTCATATTTCTCCGGGTCAAATTCGAATTCTTCAATGGTTCCGCTATAGGTATCATCACGTTTTTCAGAATCCCATATATCGAATTCAACGTAGTAAGATGAATGAAAAACACCAAGCGTGTTGAATTTGTTGACATACGTACTTTCAATGAACCAACTCATTGGACGGACAGAGGAGCTCTCATTCTGGGCATGATATATTTTACCATTATCTACTAACATATATTTGTTAGCATATACATCAGAACCGCTCAAACCATTGTAAACACCACGAAGCGTGATAGTGTCGTTATAACTTGTTCCAAAAGGAATAATGTTTTCCTTGTTAACACAAATATTAGCATTTTTAATATTAATGCTTGTGCTACCTGCCTTTTTTGCTCGAATCAAGTATGGTGTGTTTGGCTCAATTCGTCCCTCTTTTATTATTTCCCATTTTATTTCAAAACAATAGTTGTAATATGATTGGGTTGGCAAACCATAAAGAGTACAACCATAAGAATGTGATGTAACGTCTTTTATCTCAGCAATGTCATACGCATCTTTCCATTCATCATACGACATGGAAAATGGAACGTACAGTGACTCCCATCTTGTGCTGTCGATTTTACGCTGATAAACAAGGTTGTCAACAATTATGGTTTCATTGGCATCTAAGGCGGCAACATCATCAGTTATTGTCAGTTCTGGAATGTGACGACTTGATGATTCAGGTTGCTGAACAACTTCATCCTTATCATCTGAACATCCGACCAAACAGGCAGATGCCACAACAGATAAGAAAAGAAGACATGGAAATAAAGTCTTTTTCATTATAATAGTTTGTTGGTGTGCCAAATTCTTTTCCTCATTTAACACGGGTTAGATAAAAAGCAAGGACGTGCTCATGTTATTAACGTTGCAAACTTATGCACAAATTTCCATATTGTCAAATATTTGCACGTATTTTTTATCTTTGTTGTAGAAAAAAGACTTTTCTTTACTTTCTTCCGAAGTCAGCAGGTATCTCACCCCATTGTTCCGTAGGCCACTTGATGATTGGATTGCTGTAGGTATTGTTCTTGAGCCAGTTTTCAGCACGTTCAATCAATAGGTAGAGCTGTTCGGTCTTCTCGTTGCGCTCAAGGGTGGTCTTACACTTCTTTTTGCGCACCCAAAGTTGGGCATTGACGCTGTCGCTGTAGATAGGCATATTGTCGAGTCCCTTCTGCTTGAGCAGGGCAAGTCCGTGAACAATGGCAAGGAACTCACCTATGTTATTTGTGCCGAAGACAGGACCGAAGTGGAATATCTCCTTACCTGTACGTAGATAGACACCACGATATTCCATCTTTCCAGGGTTGCCGCTACAAGCTGCATCCACGGCAATGGAGTTGTTTATAGCTCCCTGTGGAATAGCAGACGCATTTACTTGCGGACGTGATGACTGTGAAGAATTTGTCTGTGCGGATGAGGCTGATGGTGTGGACATATCGTCAGATTCAGAACAAGAAGCAGAAGAAGACACGGCGGTCTCCTTCTGCTTTTCTATATCTTTCCATGCGTCGTAGCCAAGAGCAAACGCTTCTTCTGCTTCAGCCTCAGTCTTGAATGACTTGAACTTGGCATTGGAGAAACCTTTGACAGCTTCCTGACATGCTTCCCAGGATGTATAGACACCATCTTCTACTCCATCCCACACCACATAGAATTTCTGTTTTGCCATTGTTGGATCAAGAAAAATGTGATTACATTCTTTCTGGCATCTCAATGCCGAGGAGTCCCATACCGAGGCTTACGACCTTAGCAACTGCCTGTGCAAGGACAAGACGGAACACCTTCTTGTTTTCGTCAGTCTCACCAAGGATTGTGAAGTCGTGGTAGAACTGGTTGAACTCCTTGGTAAGCTCGTAGCAGTAGTTACAGATTCCAGATGGACTGTAGTCTGTTCCAGCCTGACGAACGGCAGCACCGAATGCGTTAAGCTTCTGGATGAGTTCAGTCTCCTTGACAGATATCTCGACATTGGCTGGAAGAACAGCAGGAATAGTGATGTTCTGCTCCTTAGCCTTGCGGAGAATACTCTGGATACGAGCGTATGTATATTGGATGAATGGACCTGTGTTACCATTGAAGTCGATTGACTCCTCTGGGTTGAAGAGCATGTTCTTACGTGCGTCAACCTTGAGGATGAAATACTTCAAAGCTCCAAGTCCTACCTTGCGTGCTACCTCACGTGCCTCTTCCTCAGACATCTCTGCCTTCTTGAGCTTGTCGGCACTTGCTGTATAGGCATCGCTAATCATAGCTGCCATAAGGTCGTCAGCATCTACGACTGTTCCTTCACGTGACTTCATCTTACCGTTTGGAAGTTCAACCATTCCGTAAGAGAAGTGAACGAGGTCCTTACCCCACTTGAATCCGAGTTTGTCGAGGAGGATAGAGAGTACCTGGAAGTGGTAGTTCTGCTCATTACCTACGACATAAATCATCTTGTCGATAGGGAAGTCCTGGAAACGGAGCTTGGCTGTACCGATGTCCTGAGTCATATAGACAGAAGTACCGTCAGAACGGAGGAGAAGCTTCTCGTCAAGTCCTTCAGCTGTAAGGTCTGCCCATACAGAGTTATCAGGTCGGCGGTAGAAGAATCCCTTCTCAAGTCCTTCCATCACCTTCTCCTTACCTTCGAGATAAGTCTCAGACTCGTAGTATATCTTGTCGAAACTTACACCCATCATCTTGTAAGTCTCGTCAAATCCTGCGTAAACCCACTCGTTCATCTTGCGCCAGAGAGCACGTACCTCTGGGTCGTTGTTCTCCCACTTCACGAGCATCTCGTGTGCCTCCTTGATGAGTGGTGCTTCCTGTTTAGCCTTTTCCTTAGCCTCTTCCTCAGCCATGCCTTCGGCTACATACTTCTTGGCGAGTTCGTCGCACTCAGCCTTGTAGTGCTTGTCGAATGCTACGTAGTAGTCGCCGATGAGGTGGTCACCCTTCTTACCTGAAGTCTCAGGTGTCTCACCGTTGCCATACTTGAGCCATGCGAGCATAGACTTACAGATGTGAATACCACGGTCGTTTACGATGTTTGTCTTTACGACCTTGTTACCGTTAGCCTCTACGATACGTGCAAGAGCTGCACCGAGGAGGTTGTTACGCACGTGACCGAGGTGGAGTGGCTTATTTGTGTTAGGCGAGCTGTACTCAATCATCACGAGTGGTGACTTGTCAGTTGCCTGAGTAAATCCGAACTTGTCGTCAGCGTTGATGTTGTTGAGGAGCTGAATCCACTGTGCATCGCTGATGACGAGGTTAAGGAATCCCTTAACCACATTGAACTTGGCAACAACATCTGAAGCGTTGTCCAAAAGATACTGACCTATCTCTTGACCTACCTGCTCAGGTGACTTGCGTGCTGCCTTGACAAATGGGAATACAACGACTGTGAGGTGACCCTCAAACTCAGCCTTTGTCTTCTGGAGCTGAACCTGTGAAGCGTCTGCATCAAGACCATAGAGTGCCTTGACTGCAGCTTGTACTCCTGATATGATTTTCTGTTCCATATTAATGCCCCCCAGCCCCCAAAGGGGGCGGCCATCCAGACCAAGGGAGGTGGATGTTATTAACGTGTTTATTCCCCGATAAGCATGACCTTCGGCTTTCTGTTTTAAAGATGCAGACGCATCATGAGCGGCATGAACCGGAGGCTGCCCCCTTCGGGGTAAGGGGGCTTAAAGTACCTTAATAAGCTCTACGTCAAAGATGAGAGCAGAGAATGGTGGGATGAGAGCACCTGCGCCACCCTCGCCGTATGCGAGCATGTAAGGAATGTAGAAACGATACTTAGCACCCTCTGCCATGAGCTGAACACCCTCTGTCCAACCAGCGATAACCTGCTGAAGTCCGAAGTCTGCTGGCTCATTACGCTGATAAGATGAATCGAATACTGTACCGTCAATAAGGCGACCCTCATAGTGGCAACGTACCTTGTCTGTTGCCTTTGGCTTCTTGCCTGTACCCTCTGTGAGTACCTCGTACTGAAGACCGCTTGCTGTTGTGATGACGCCAGCCTTCTTTGCGTTCTCTGCAAGGAACTTCTCGCCGTCAGCCTTTGCAGCCTTGCCAGCCTCTGCTGCCTCGGCACGCTTTACGTCCTCCAGTTTCTGGAAGAAATCGTTTACAATCTTCTGTCCCTCTGCGTGTGACACCTTGAGGTCTGCATCTGTGAGAACATCGATTATTGACTGTGAGAAATCCTCAACCTTAAGAACGTCCTTAAGACCCATCTGCTTGAGCTGCTGGCCAATTCCAAGACCAAGAGCGTAACTAAGTTTATCCATTGTGTATATTTACGTTATATTTTTTGTTTATTATCTTGATATGTAAACGAAAATTTAGAAAATTAAAGAAAATTTATTGTTCCTTATTCTGTCATTTCCGTCTGTAGTGTTAAGTTTTTATTAGAAAATATAAGAAACAATTTTCTTTAATTTTCTAAATTTTCGTTCTAAGAAAAGCGTTACAGCAGACACGGCTGCGATTTTCGTAGAACCTTAATACTTAAAAAGATTGCGCAAAGTTACGAAAAAATCCGCATTATTCATGCTACATACTCCAAATTATCCTATCTTTGCACAAAACTTTAAGATTTATGCCAAATTATATCTACGAATTAAAGGACAAGGTGCGCGACTATGAGTGCGATCTTCAGGGCATTGTGAACAACGCCAACTACCAGCATTATCTCGAACATGCACGTCACGAGTTCCTTCTCGCCCACAATATCAGCTTTGCTGAACTTCACGAAAAGGGAACAGATGCCGTGGTTGCACGCCTCACCATGCAGTTCAAGGTTCCACTCAAGAGTGGCGACGAATATGTGACAAGAATACGAATCAAGAAGGACGGTATCAAGTACAAGTTCCTTCAGGACATTTATCGTCTTCCTGATGAGAAACTCAGCATCCGTGCCGAAGTAGATAGTGTATGCCTCGTCAACGGTCGTCTCTCCGATTGTGAGGAACTCAACGAGAAGTTCGCTCCATTCTTTGAGGAATAATAAATAGAATCTCAAGTTTATCATTTATAATTTATGCGTCCCGAACGCTTTGTTCCGGAAGCATAAATTATAGATTTGAGATTTGAAATATCTCAATACCCATGCAAGAAATCTTCAATGCCATAGTACTAACACAGATTGCGAATATCGGGGCCATAAGTGCAAAGTACCTGTACGATACACTTGGTTCTGCAACTGCCGTTATGGAAAACAGGAATAACATCAAGGATGTTATTCCCGATGCAACTCTGCTGCTTTCAGAGTCGCTAAAGAATGTGGATAGTGCATTTCGCATTGCGGAACAGGAGGTGGAATTCATTGAGCAGAAGAACATCAAACCTCTGTGCATGAATGATGAGGCTTACCCTCAGAGGTTGCTGAACTGTGATGATGCTCCTATCATACTCTATTATTGTGGCAACGCTGACCTCAACGCAAAACATATCATCAGTATGGTGGGTACAAGAAACTGTAGCCAGTATGGTAAGGAACTCTGCAAGTCTTTCGTTGCCGACCTCAAGGCTCTCGTTCCTGATGCCGTCATCGTGAGCGGTCTTGCCTATGGTATAGACGTGCATTGCCATCGTGCTTCACTTGCAAACGATATGAGTACAATAGGAGTTGTGGCTCACGGTCTTGAGAAAATCTATCCGAGTGTTCATCGTGAGACGGCAAGTAAGATGATTGCCAAGGGAGGAATTCTGACGGAGTATATTCATAACACGAAGATAGAAAAGTCCAACTTCCTGAAGCGAAACAGGATTGTTGCAGGCATAAGCGATTGCACCATCGTGGTGGAGAGTGGAAGTCATGGCGGTTCACTCGTGACGGCAAACCTTGCCAATGCCTACAATCGAGACGTGTTTGCCTTCCCTGGAAGGATATCCGACGAGAGTAGTGCGGGATGTAACAAGTTTATTGCAGAGAACAAGGCACAGCTTCTTATTAGTGCCGAGGAACTTGTAAAGACAATGGGGTGGTGTGCTCCTAAACCTGTTCTGCAAGACCTTTTTGCAAGTGCAATGCCTGCGCTTACTGAAGATGAACAGAAGATAGTGGACTGCCTCAAAGGTTTTGATGACAAGTCCATTAACCTTGTTGTGAACGAAACGGGTCTTGGATATGGAACGGTAAGTGCAATAATCTTTGAACTTGAAGAAAAAGGTGTCGTTACCACCCTCGGAGGAGCACGAATAAAGTTGAATAGAAACGTATTTAGCATTTTTTAGCATTCTAAATCCTTACCTTTATAATATTATGATTAACTTTGTGCCGAATTTGTGACTATAAGTTTTATGTGTCTAAAGGTTTTGTGAACCACAAGACAACGTGAGAACTAAAAAACTTACAAACCTAAAAACTCAAAAACTTATAAACTCAAAAACTCACGAACTAAATTTTAACTAACATAAATAAACCAAAATGAAGAAAATCGTTATGATGGCAGCCGTAGTATCTGCTGCCATGTCATTCACAGCCTGCTCAAACAGTGGTAAGGCTGACCTCAAGGAAGGTGTTGATTCAATCACTTACGACCTCGGTGTAGCACAGTCACAGGGTCTTAAGCAGTATATGTCTATGCAGCTTGGTGTAGATTCAACTTATCTTGATGAGTTCATCAAGGGTATGAAGGAAGGCGCAATCAACGAGGCTGACCCTAAGAAGGACGCATACATGAAGGGTCTTGAGGTAGGTAAGCAGATTCAGCAGATGGCTAAGGGTCTCTCTAACGAGATTTACGCTGATGACTCAACTAAGACAGTTAATGTCAACAACCTCCTCGCAGGTTTCATCGATGGTCTCAAGGGTACTGCTCCTATGACATCTGAAGAGGCTATGACACAGTTCAACGCACTCCTCGAGCCAATCCAGAATGCTAACCTCGAGAAGAAGTATGGTGACAACAAGGCTGCTGGTATCAAGTATCTCGAAGAGAACAAGAAGAAGGAAGGCGTTCAGGTTACTAAGTCTGGTCTTCAGTACAAGGTACTCGTAGAGGGTACAGGTGCCCTCCCAACAGATACAAGCAAGGTTAAGGTTCTCTATGAGGGTAAGCTCATCGACGGTACAGTATTCGATTCAACAGCTAACCGCGAAAACGAGCCATTCGAAGTTGATATGAAGTATCCACGTGTTATCGAGGGTTGGATTGAGGCTCTCAAGATGATGCCTGCTGGTTCAAAGTGGGAGGTTACTATTCCACAGGAACTCGGTTACGGTTCAAAGAACATGGGTCAGATCAAGCCATTCTCTACACTCGTATTCACAATCGAGGTTCTTAAGTAAGCACTTACTTGATACATAATATATAATTGCCATTCGGAGCTATTATCTCTGGATGGCAATTTAACTTTCACTAATTCAAGTTTTGTAAGTACAGCTAACGCTTAACTTGTGTGTAGTTAAATCGTAGTTAAAATGAAGTTAAAGTGGAGTTAAAAAGACAAATGTTTTTGCGAACTAATTTGCGTACAGTCAAACGTCTTTTTAACTTCCTATATAATTCCTTTTTAACTTCAACTTAACTACAAGTAAAAGTTGAATGTTAACTTTTGAAACTTAATAAAAATCAATAATCAATGAAAAAAGCATTAATTCTCTCACTTATAGCATTTTCCTCAGCAGTAGCAAATGCACAGGTGTCTGTAAAGGACAGCATCGCAGCTGCTAAGGCTGCCGCTAAGGCAGCAAAGGCAAAGCAGGCACAGGAACTTAAGGAGTTCAAGGCTAAACAGGCACAGGAACTTAAGGAGTTTATCGAGACTCAGAAGAACGGCAAGGTTGTCACAATATCTGTGCCAGACCTTGTAACGCCTGACGACTCTGTTGCATACATCTACGGTATCGCAACATCAAGAGGCCTCAAGCAGCACGTATTAAACAACCTCAAGGTTGACTCTACATACCTCAACCTCTTTGCAGAGGGAGTCCTCAACCGTGTCAACACAGATGACAGCGACCAGAAGACTCATGCCATCAACTCAGGTTGGGAGATTGGTAACCAGTTGTGCCAGATGGTCACACGTTTTTCTAAGGACTACTACGATGAGGATGGCAAGCTTATCGACAGAAAGATAATGGCTAACGCCATGCTCGAATCACTCTTTGAAGGTGCTGACATCACTCCTGAGGATGCTGGCAATAAACTCAACGAGGTAATGACAAAGCGCAAGGCTGAGCTCAATGAGAAGAAGTACGGCGAACTTAAGCGTGCAGGCGAGAAGTTCCTTGCAGAGAACAAGACAAAGGAAGGTGTCGTAACTCTCCCAAGCGGACTTCAGTACAAGGTCCTCGTAAAGGGTGACGAGAAGAGCGCACGTGCTGGAAGAAACGATAATGTAAAGGTCAACTATGAGGGTCGTCTCATTGATGGTACTGTTTTCGACAGCTCATACAAGCGTGGCGAGCCAAACACATTCCGTCCAAGTCAGGTAATCAAGGGATGGACAGAAGCTCTTACTATGATGCCTGTTGGTGCTAAGTGGGAACTTTACATCCCATACAACCTCGGATATGGTGAGAATGGCGCAGGTAATAACATCAAGCCTTTCTCAGCCCTCATCTTCACGGTCGAGCTTCTCGAAATCACGAAGTAATAATGGTTAATCACAACCATACAACCGTAAAAAAGGAAAAATGACAAGTCTCGTGACTTGTCATTTTTCTTTTTATGGCATAATTAGCTATTTTTATTACTCTTGGTAATTTTAATGCGTATTTTGTTTGTTATATAAAATAAAATTTATACTTTTGCTTACAAATTGATAATATAGCCAAACAAAAATGGAAAAAATAGACAAACTTGACAAGCAGATAATGGAAATTATCTCTGCCAACGCACGAATCCCATTCAAGGATGTCGCAGCAGTATGTGGCGTGTCACGTGCAGCTATTCATCAGCGTGTACAGCGACTCGTTGATATGAACGTAATCACAGGATCTGGATACCATGTGAACCCAAAGAGCTTAGGTTACAAGACTTGTACCTACGTAGGTATAAAGCTTGAGAAGGGTTCTATGTATGCACAGGTAGTTGAAGAATTGAGACAAGTGCCTGAAATCGTGGAATGTCACTACACAACAGGTCCTTACACTATGCTCGTAAAGCTCTATGCACGCGACAACGAACAGCTTATGGACCTCCTCAACCGTAAGATTCAGGGTATTCATGGTGTCGATTCTACCGAGACACTCATCTCACTTGACCAGAGTATCAAGAAACAAGTTCCTATCAACGTGGTTTATACAGAGGAAACAACCATTCCAAAGTCAAAGGGTGAAATCATCCCAGACGAGGAAATCGACTGATAGTAGTTCCATACGGAACAAGCAGATTAAAAACAATAATAATAGAAAGTTTACAAGAACCTGTCTTATTTTAGACGGGTTCTTTTTTGTTTGTTACTTTTCGTATTGTACAAGGGCGTTTTTACCTCCAAGTATTGTTCTGCCCAATTCCCTTGTCTTTTCTTGTTTTCTTTACTTAGTTGATAATTTTGTAATCATATATTTTATCTCTTGTATTTGACATTTGCTCCGAAATCAGTCATACATTGTTTCTTTCATTCTCCATTGTGCCTCCACTCTGCCTCCGTAGATCCTCCGATCTGTCTCCGTATTATCACCATCGGATGTCCATTGTATGTCCATCGAATGTCCACCGAAACGGTGGACATTCGGTGGAGATGCGGTGGACATTCTCCGTAGTCACATCGAAGGAACAGAGGAGTCAGAACGGACTTACTTGGGAGGATTGTCGGACTCAAAATGGAGAAGTGGCGTAGAATCTATGCATCATCATCGAATGATTTTTTTGTATTGCCATGCCTTCTTTCTGTATTGTTCGTGTTCTTACAAGGTGAATTAAAATGTTAAACCTTTAACATAAAAGTGTTAATTGCTCCAACTATAGGAAAGACTTTTAGTTCTTTGGCTATATGAGTGGATGGTTTTCCGTGATACGAAAAAGGAGGAAGCAACGCATGATGCGAGGCTTCCTCCTTTGACATTTATGTATGTGTTTATGTGGCTATTTGCAGAAGTACTTCTTGCCGTTGACGATGTAGAGGTTGCCCTTCTTCATAGCCTTTACGACCTGTCCGTTGAGGTTGTAGATTGCAGAGGCATTGCTGTTGTCTGCCTTCACGTCAGCGATGGCAGTAGGAACGAGTGTGCCAGGGAATGTAGATACAATCTGGAATGGCATCTTGCCTACCTTGAACTGGTTGAGGATTGATGTTACGGCATTCTTGTCGTTAAGTGTAACGAGGATGTCCTGAATGTTTGTGCCATTGTCGCCTGCGCTGAGGGCATACTCGCCTGAAGCTATTGAGCCTGATGACGAGAACTGCATTGTGAGACCATCGTTGGCATAGTTGCGGTAGTAGCCGCCTTTCTCCTCGTTGTATTCAAGTCCCTTGACTGTGTATGTGCCTACGTTGAGGTCGCCCATCAAAGTGTTCTTGAGTGTGTAAGAAGGAACGGCAACATCAAGCTTTACCTTGCCATCCTCCTCGTATGTGCGGACGTTGTATGTTACCTTCTCGTCGGCAGGGTATGTAGCGATGCTCTTAACTTCTACGTCGAGAGCGTCAGTATATGACTTGACATAGTATGACTCGATGTTGTAAGTGAGTGGCATTGGCATGTTACCGTATGTGAATGTGATGCTGAGTACAACCTTATGGATGTTGTTGGCACGTGTGTATGTACCTGTGAGTGATGAACCCTTGATAGTCTTTTCTGTTCCATCTACTGTGACTGTTGTCTCGAATGGCTGGTCAGCCCAAGTGACTCCGTTCATACCGCCAGAGAATGTTGTTCCCTTGATTGTGAATGAAGGAATGACAGAGCCGTTGTAGTTCATGCTTGGGATAATGAAGTCGGCACCGCTGTAGATGATTGTATCGGATGGCATGTTTGTCTCGCCCATCTTCTGTCCACCCATTGTGACATAGAAGTTGGACTTGCCTACGAATGTCATGGCTGCACTATGCTGAGCCATTGCTGAGATTGTTGCTGTTGCTGCAACGATAAATGTAAATAATTTCTTCATATTTTGTTTATTATAAGCCCCCCAACCCCCAAAGGGGGCGGCCTTACGGGTAAAGGGCATTTATTAGAATTTAACTTTTATGTCTGCTCCGAACTGTATTGGTTTGCAATGTTGTTCGTAGCCACGGTTTACGCTGATGAAGTAGAATGTGTTGTACTTCTGGTCAGTGAGGTTCTTGCCCCATAGCTGGATGGTGGCGTGTTCTGTCTCGAAGGCAAGGCGTGCACCGAGGGTGTAATATGTGTCCTGTCGTGCATCGTTGGCTTCTGTCCAATATACAGGTCCTGCCATGCGGCAGTTGGCACCAAGGGAGATGGTGCGCAACCATCTTGTCTCAGATATGAGCCATGTGTGTGAGGCATCCACGTGGAGAGTGTGCTTAGGGACAAAAGGAACGTAGTTGCCTGTATAGTCAGCTCCATCGCCAGCATTGTATTCTGTGAACTTGGCATGTGTGAATCCGTAGTTGGTCATGAATGCCCAGTGTGCGTTTGGTCGCCAGAGTGCTGTGAGTTCTGCACCGTAGCTACGGCTCTTGCCTGCGTTGACCATCATTCTGCCGAGTCCTGAAGGAGCGAAACGTGCAATCTGTTGGTCGCGCACGTCGATGAGGAACATGGCGGCATCAAGTTGAAGCTTGCGCTCTGCAAGGTTGAGGTGTGTGCCCAGTTCGTAGTTCCATGAGTATTCTGGCTTATACATAATCTGCTCTGCTGCTGGAGTTTGGAACTGTGGCATGTTCTCGTCCATCTTATCCTTGACGAAACCTGGTACAAAGTCGGGCATGTTTGGCTTTTCCTTGCGGAGGTCTGTAAGGTAATTCACCACGCCTTCCTTTATGCCGTCCATCATATTTACTCTCAACTTGCCTTGCAAGAGGTCGCTGAACATCTGGAGATTGTAGCCTCCTGCACGCTGACCCATTGATGCTGATGCGTAGATGTTGCCGTGTTTGCCGAGGTCGTACTTTACGGCAAACTTAGGCAAGACAACTGAATGGTTATTCTTGAGTGTGCCGTCGTATAGGATGCTGCTTGTTAGATTCTGAATGTCAAGATTCATGTAGCCAAACATGGTGTTTGGCATTGAGAATCCATAATCTACGTTGGCTGGTGAATAGAAATCAGCCTTCATCATGTCATAGCCAACTCGTAGTCCTGCTGTGAGTGAGAGGTGGTCGGTAATGTCGAATGTGGATTGATGGAAGAGAGCAAGGCTGAGTGTAGGTGTGTCGTACTCGCCACTCATTCGTAGTTCATCACCACGGAAGTTTACTCCCATGCTTGTGAAGCCCATTCCTTTCATTACAGACATCTTCTCATTGTTTTGGATGTCTGGCATATTGCTGTTGATGTTGCCTTCGAGCCAACGGAGGCCGTCGCTGTAGAATGTGACGGGTGCCTCGGTGTGGAGTGTCTGATACATGGCGTTGATGCCGCTCACCCAGTGCCAGCGTCCGTCATTGTTGCGATCCTTGAAGGTTATCTCCTCGGATATTGTGTTGATGCGCTGCTTCTGCTCAAGGGTGTAGATATCCGTTGAGAGGAAGTCCTGGTCCATGAACATACGGTCGTTGAGGTACTGATAACCTGTGATGGCATTCATCACGAATCGTGGTGCCTTGTATTCTACGTTCACACCAGCATTGAGCATACCACGGCGGTACTTACTCTCACGGTTGTTGGTTATCTTGTCGATACTCTCTGTCATGTATGTCGGGTCGGTGAGGCTTCCCGTATAATAATAAGGATATGCACCCTCGTCGCTGTAATCGTAGCTGACGTTGAAGTCGAAGTTCATCTTGTTGCTGTGCTTGTATATTCCTCTTATCCTTCCTCCGCCAGCTTGCATCTTGTCCGACTTCTTGCCTGTGAAGTCGTTGCGGAAGAATCCGTCGCCACCTTCATAATAGCCTCCTGCAGAGAAGGCGAACTTGTCGCTCCATCGGTGGTAGTGGGTGATGGAAGTGCGACGGTGGTTGTCGCCAGAGGCGTAACCAAGATTCACGTCTGTTCCTTCGTACGAGAATGGATTCTTTGTATATACACGTATGATGCCGCCCATGGCGTTACGGCCATAGAGAGTTCCCTGCGGACCACGTAGCACATCCACACGTTCGATGTCGAAGAAGTTGAAGTCGAAGGCTGACTTATCTACATAAGGCACGTTATCCACATACATTCCCACGGCAGGGGTATTGATGCGTGAACCGATTCCACGTATATATATTGCACTTGTGAGTCGGCTGCCGTAGTCGGGCATGAAGAAGTTAGGCACCATCGTAGCCACTCCCTTGATGGAGTTGACGTTGTTGGCTTCGAGTTGTCGGCGTGAAACCATGTTGACGGCAGACGGCAACTGACGCATTACGGTGTTCTCCTTGACGGTGGAGATGACTTCCACCTCGTCCATTTGTATCGTAGGCGTTATGCTGTCCACGTCTTCTACTTTGCTGTCGTTATTCTCATTACCATTAGGGATAATAAGGCTACCGATAATAGTTGTTATTGCAGTAAGAGTTCCTAAACTTTGCATTTACCTTAAAAATTTTGTGCAAAGTTACGGCTTCATTTCCTTTTCCGCAATCGTATATTATTATGATTTGTGACGAAAAGTTAGGTCCCCCAAATACGACCTATATGGTCAGAGATGCCTTTATAACTGAGAACCGAGATAACTTGTTGTTTTTTTTCTCCCACAGAGAGCACTCAAGGTCGTGAGGGATGGTTCACTCTTAATGGCGTTCGCTTTCCTGATAAACCAACGGGAAAAGGTATATATATTCACAACGGCAAAAAGTCTTTGTGAAATGAAAACGAAAAAGTTCGTTCCGTCAAGGAACGAACTTTTCTATTATACGCCCCATGTAATAATGTCTTTCGAGGAGTGTGGCGTTATGAAGTGATGGTGCTTTGACCTTTCCTTGGATTGGGGCGTCGCCAATTTCGACGAAGGCGGAGTCCCATAGGTGGGTGTCGATGAAGGATTGGAGTAGTTGCGTTCCCCCTTCAACGAGAAGCGTCTGGACTCCATCTGTGTGAAGGGTGTGGAGAATGTCCTCAATGCCTCCACAAACGACCTTACCGCCGCGGGCTTCTATATTGGCACGTTCCTTGTCTGTTATATGGTTGCCTGCTACGTAAATCTTGGGATTTCTTCCTACCCACGCACGCACGTCAAGACCTGGGTTGTCAGTTGTCCATGTGTTATGACCGACGAGTATTGCCTGATGCTCTGCACGACGCTTGTGGCAAACCATCTGTGTGTAAGGTGTTGAGATGTGTCCGTCTATATATCCGTCTGCACTTTGTGCCCACTTGAGAGTGACGAGTGGACGTTGCTTACCATGGTAGGTCATGAAGCGAGTGTTGAGAGCCTTACATTCCTCTTCAAGCACTCCTACCGTCACTTCTATGCCTGCATCACGAAGTCGCTTGACACCTCGTCCTTGAACCTGTGCAAATGGATCAAGACAACCTACAACACATCGCTTGAAACCCTTTGACACAAGCAGTTCTGCACATGGTGGAGTCTTGCCATAGTGGCTGCATGGTTCGAGGCTTACGTATATGGTTGATTCCGTCAAAAGATGTTCATTCTCAGGTGCAACAGATGCACAGGCATTCACCTCTGCATGTCCTTCGCCACAACGAACATGATAGCCTTCACCAATAATCTTGTCATTATGAACAATCACCGCCCCGACCATAGGGTTAGGCTGACTGTTTTGCCATCCGTTTTTTGCGAGCTGTATGCAGCGACTTATGTATAATTCGTCTTTAGTCATTTTACAAATCCTTTCTTTTAAAGACAAAATTAAGCCATTTTTTCCATAAAACAATAAATACTTTCACAAATATTATGATTTGAAGAAAATTACCTCTATTTTTGCACTCGTAAATTTACACTCATAATATATAGTAAGCATTAGATATGAAATTTTTATCTACGATTGTTGCGCTTCTTCTTGCAACAACAGCAGCACACGCTCAGGATTATTTGTTGAATGATGATGATGACTTAATGTTTAACCACATGTCATTAGGATTGTCAGCAGGAACAACAGGTGTAGGTCTCGACCTCGCAATGCCACTCGGTAAGTACGTTCAGGTACGTGCAGGTGTGAGCTATGTGCCAGCTGTTGGTATTTCATCTCCATTGGATTGCGTGAGGTCAGTAAAAACATATTATACTGCTGATGGGCAGAGGTTTGAGTCTCAAAGACAACAGGTGTTTGTTGCGGTCGACGCAGTTGGAGCGGATGTTAAGAATATAGATATAAAGTCAACTCCTAAGTTCCTTAATGGAAAGTTAATGTTCGACTTTTATGCAGCTCCTTCATTCCCACTTCATCTGACACTTGGTGCTTATTTCGGTGGAGAAAAGGTTATTACATTAGAGAGTGTGGACAATGCTGAAGCTTTAACAAATCATTACTCTTCTAATTCTTCAAACTATAATCAATACGGTTATGAAAATTGTCATGGCGTAAAGGTTGGTAATTATACGCTCCTATCTAATAGTGAAGGTAAGATTGACTCTTGGATTCAGACATCAGCTATTCGTCCATACGTTGGTTTAGGCTATGGCAAGGCTTATTCTGAAAAGGGTATTGATTGGATGGTTGAGGCAGGAGCAATCTTTTGGGGCAAGCCAAAGGTTTACAGCCGTACAAATATTGAAGGCGAATACAAGGATGTAGAACTAAAGGAAGAAGACCTTTGCGGAAATAAAGGACAAATCCTAAAGTTCATGACAAAGACTTCCATCTATCCTGTTATCAGTTTCCGTCTTGGATTCAATATGTTCTAATGGGTTTAAGAGTTAAGAATTAAGATTTATCAGCAGTATATAATGTACTTGCCTCAGACATATCTTAATTCTTATTTCTTATTTCTCCATACTTTATTTTGTTTTACTTTGATTTTCTTAATAGCGAAGCATAGTGTCTGACGGTAATTTCAATAGGCAGTTACTGCCCAAAACAGAACTTTCGTCTGGTCTCAGAGCAGGAAAAGCACAAATGCGCGTGAAAGCTGAGCAAGCATTCGCAAGCATCTTGGCAGAAGACTTTCTGCATCTAAGTGACGAGCAAAAAAAACAATTGACAGATAAGTTTATGGATATGCTGAGGAAATAACGCTTTCCTCAGCATATTTTTTGTCAATTTTTTGTTTATTTAACGATAAAAAACTACTTTTGCAAAATACATTGGGCGGAGTCTCCTCCGCAAGCGATAACTGAGAATAAATAGTAATCTTATTAATAATTTTTTAAATCAAACATTTTATGTGGTTATGTAACTCTTCAATCGGAAGAAAGGTGGTCATGGCAGTATCTGGTATGGCACTCATCCTCTTCCTTACATTTCATGCAAGCATGAATGTAGTTGCACTTATTAATGGAGACGCATATAACATGATTTGTGAAATGCTTGGTGCTAACTGGTACGCTGTTGCTGCAACATGCGGACTCGCTGCACTTGTAGTTGTTCACATCGTTTATGCATTTATCCTTACAATTCAGAACAACAAGGCACGTGGTAACAACAAGTATGCTATCACAGACAAGCCTGAGAAGGTTGAGTGGGCTTCACAGAACATGCTTGCTCTCGGTGTTGTCATCGTTCTCGGAATGGTGCTCCACCTCTGGAACTTCTGGTGGAACATGATGGCTGCTGAGCTTATCCCTGGCATGGACACATTCTATGCAACAGACGGTATGCACTGGATTACAGAGACATTCTCTAACCCAGTTTATGTAGTTATCTACCTCATCTGGCTTTTTGCTATTTGGTTCCACCTCACTCACGGTATGTGGTCATCAATGCAGACAATGGGTTGGTCTGGTCACATCTGGTTCTGCCGTTGGAAGGTTATTAGCCAGGTATATTCAACAATCATTATGCTTATGTTTGCTGCAGTAGTTGTAGTTAAGTACATTTGCAGCCTCGGTGTTTGTTGTTAATCAAAAATAAATTTAGGTTATTAGATTTTTCCTGAGAAAACTATCCATTATGGATTATCTGGAATCATCTAAAAACTAAACTCAAAACGCTTAAAGAATTATGGCAATCAATATAGATTCTAAAATTCCTGAGGGACCAGTAGCTGAGAAGTGGTCAAACTATAAGGCTCACCAGCGCTTGGTAAACCCAAAGAACAAGCTCAAGCTTGATGTTATCGTTGTAGGTACAGGTCTTGCTGGTGCATCTGCTGCCGCTTCTCTTGGTGAGATGGGCTTCAACGTGCTCAACTTCTGTATCCAGGACTCTCCACGTCGTGCACACTCTATCGCTGCACAGGGAGGTATCAACGCTGCTAAGAACTACCAGAACGATGGTGACTCTGTTTACCGTCTTTTCTATGATACAGTAAAGGGTGGTGACTACCGTGCTCGTGAGGCTAACGTTTACCGTCTCGCAGAGGTGTCTAACTCAATCATTGACCAGTGTGTGGCTCAGGGTGTTCCTTTCGCTCGTGAATACGGTGGTACACTTGCTAA